>Ga0183099_1000465_pt1 | contig 30033 bp, 33 predicted proteins | sample Biomet1_FD_127788 | JGI IMG/M metagenome (GOLD analysis project Ga0183099, IMG submission 127788) | Microbial communities from bioreactor (seeded with anoxic lake sediment) at LBNL, California, USA - Biofuel metagenome 1 | ecosystem: Engineered > Bioreactor > Anaerobic > Unclassified ...
TTCTAGTGCTTTCTTTTCTACTATATTTCTTGTAATAAATTTTTAATTCTACACTATCATCTACATATTGATAGTCGTCAATTAAATCAACTAACAAATTCTCAAATACAGCTTTGAAATTATACTTTGTAAAATCCAAGCTTCTATTTTCTGTTTTTATTCTAATTGCCAAGTCTATCAATTCTTTATTTGAGACAAATCTCCTACCTTCTATTATAACAGGGATTTGTCTTATTTTATCAGTTCCTTCATAAGTCTTAATTTTAAATTTATCTATCTCTATCTTTTTTATCTTTGATTTCCTACTTAACTCTATCTGTTTTGCTTTTGTTACAGTAATAAATTTTTCTAAGTTTTTATTTTGAGTTTCTATTACTGGTTTTTCAAAGTTATAATTTCTAACATTCGTATCCATCCCAAAAGTAAAACTCTTTACCTCTGGAATAGTATTCTCCTTGCTAATTCCATAAATTTTAGTTTCTATTCCAAATTCTTTTTTATGAACATCAGACTTCATAGAAAATTCTTTAGTATATATCGATGATTTTATTACAAACTCAACTTCATGTCCATAATATTTAGGGAATTTTACTTCTCCATTATAAATATCTGCTCCTGTAAATTCTTGTTTTAATGCTTTAAGATTTTCTTTTAGTCCCCCTATAAATCTCCTTTGCATATTAATCTAAGAGCCTCCTCCACTCTTTTGAATGGTTCAAATAAGTTTCCTTCTAAAGAAAAAGAATTTAATGTGTTAAATATTTCTTCTCCTTTTCCGCTTTCAAATTGCATTCTTATAGGTTGGTTAAATTCATCTACTTGATAAATTGCTTCATTATCTTTAATCATTTGATAATCTCCTGGATTATCCAGATTTTTATTGGGAGTCTCTTTTAGAAGAATTACTTGCTCTTTTACAAATTTATTTAACACCATATTTTCTATTTTATCTACCACATAAATTTCTGGTTTTATCTCCAATTTGTCTACTAAATTACCAATTATGACTTCTTCTTTTAAGTATTTTTCTAAAACTCCCCCATACAATACTTTTTGTAGTTTTGACGGTTTAATCGTATCTGTATATTTAAACTCAACTGGAATTCCTCTGCTATCTACTACCATTAATCCACCCAAATACATCTCTTTTTCTGAATACATCTTAAAATATCCTAAATATCCCATATTTCCTCCTAAGCATCAATATCTAACCATCTACCTCTATTAGGGTCTTTTCCCCCTTTATGAGATTTTTTTTTCTCAGCTTCTTTTCTTCTTTTTTCTAATTTGGACTCTCCTACATCTCGAGAATTCTTATTAATATCTACAGGGTTAAATACAGATTCTTTTGATTTTACTACCTTAGATTTATCAAGTTTATGTTGATGTTCCAATTTACTTAGTGCATTTGCCTGTTGATTCAAAATATTTACTTCTTTATTTTTATTAATTCTTGCCACTTCATCTATACTTTTTAAAATTACTCCCATATCTATAGGTCCAACCATAAGATTCACCCCTTAAACTTACCCGAATATCTAAAAAAAATGACAGGTTAACCTGTCATTATCAAACATAGTTAACTATGTTAAAATATATCTCCATAATCTCCAAAACTAGTCATGAGTTTTGACCTCAGTTTAATTATTGCTTTTGAATGAATTTGTGAAACTCTAGATTCAGATATTTCTAAAACTTTACCTATTTCTTTAAGTGTAAGTTTTTCATAGTAATACAAAGTTATCACTAATCTTTCATTTTCATTAAGCTCATCTAGTCTTTCAATTAGGGCTTTTCGTAACTCTTCCCTTTCCAAATTTGTTTGGGGACTAATCACTTTTTTATCTTCAACCACATTAGCTACAGTTGTTGATGAATCATTTCCATCATACACAACATCATCTAAAGAACTCATGTTTCCTAAGTCAGCTTTAGCATAAATTTCTTCTAGCTTTTTTATAGGAATTTCTAAAAATGATGCAACTTCTTCTTCTGTAGGAACTCTTTTTAGTTTTACTTCCAATTCAATATATGCTTTTTCTACATCCTTAACCATTTTCCTAACAGACCTAGGAACCCAATCTTGCGAACGTAATTCATCATAGATTGACCCTCTTACTCTAGTTACTGCATATGTTTTAAATGTAATCTCTTTATTCAAATCAAATTTTTCTACAGCATCTAATAGTCCAATTATTCCATACTCAACTAAGTCATCATATTCAACACTTTTAGGTAGATTTGTAATCATTTTTCCAACAACATATTTTACAAGAGGGATGTATTTAACAACTAGTTGCTCTCTAATTTTTAGATTTCCGCTTCTTTTGTATTCTATCCAAAGCTGTCTCTCATCTAACATTTTTGCCCCCTCTAAATAAACTTCTCACCACTACCCATAGTTTTAATCTTTAAATCGCCTGTTTCCAAGTCTAACTCTATTGTTCTACCTGAGTTTCCACCTGTCTCTTCAGCAATTACTTTAATTCCTCGTTTTTTTAGTTCATGCAATACTGATTCAGCATTTCTGTAACCAATACTATTCATTTCATTAGAAGAACTAAATGTAAACATTTGAGCTCCTCCAGCAACCTTTGCTTCTACATTTCTCATGCTTACACCCATTTTTTCCAAATCCTTTACTAACAAATCTACTCCTGAATCTGCAAATTTCGGAGTTGGATTATCTGGAGTTGGATTTTTGGGAAGCATAATATGTGCCATACCACCTTGTTTTTTTCTCTTATCATATAAAGTTATCCCTATGCAAGACCCTAGCCCTAAAGTTAATAATTTATCTGGTCCATTTCCAACTTTATAATCTGCCATACCAACTTTTATAACTGCACTCATTATTCTACTCCCACAGCTTTTAGAAGAATTCCTAATGAAGGTAAATCTGGTAAAACAAAGAAGTGTCCTCTTATGGCTTCACCATTTCCTAAGAAATCCGTTTCTATAAGAAGCACTTGATCACTTAATTCACTAACTTCATAAAGTATTGTTCCTAAAATTGCACCAGCCATATCATAGGCAAAAGCTGGAGTAGATGGTATTATTGTTAAATTCGAGAAAAAACTTAAGGCATTTAAATATGAACTTGAAATGATATTTCCCACTTCCATCATTGCAGACATTGGAAGTTCATCTGTCAAATTTCCTACTTCTTGTCCTAACATCATATCTGATAGTAACTTTCTAGCACTCTCTTCATCAAGTAAAAACATCAGACTTCCTTGCATATCTCCAAACATTCTAAGTAATACTCCTACTACTATATTCTCAGAACCTCCAAAAAGTTCAGGAATTTCATATATAGAATATACTTTAACTCTTGGAACACTCATATCAATCTTTTTACTAATAATTTGAGAAAGAGCAGTGGCTGAATTCCCTGCTCCTATATTCCCTAATTCTTTCAATGCATCTAATTGTAATGGATTTAATCTATCAAGTCTAATTGTCATGTTTTTTTATCTCCAATACTTTTTCAATATTTAATAATGTCATTAATCTTTCTTCATCTACTTTACAAACACCCTTTAAGTAGTCACTATTAATATCACTATTAGTTTGTTTTGGATTTGGTAATATTTGTTTCTCTTCAATTTCTATAACTTCCGAAACAGAGTCAACAATAATTCCAGCTGAAATTCCGTTAATTTTCAAGATTATAATTCTTTGATTATCATCATAACCTTGTTCGCTCATACTAAATCTATATTTTAAATCTATTATTGGTACTATAATTCCTCTTAAGTTAATAACTCCACTTACATATTTTCTGCTTCTTGGAACTCTAGTCGTTTTAACTTTCTTTATTATTTCTTGTACATTTTCTATTTCAAGAGCATATTCTTCATTGTTTAATTTAAATCCAACTATCTGTATTATTTTTGCTTTTTCTAAATTATTTTCAGTCATTTTTGAGCCCCTCCTATACAAGTGTTAATACATCCAGAATTAAAGCAACTTCCCCATTTCCTAATACTGTCGCTCCTGTGATTCCTTTTGTTCCTGTAAATAGTTTTCCTAAAGATTTGATAACTATTTCTTGTTGTCCTATTAGTACATCTACTACTAATCCTATTTTTTTACTTCCAACTTTTACTATAACAACAGTATTTGTATCTTCAATTTCTGGTTTATTAGTATCTACATCTAACAGTTTAGATAGGTTCAATATTGGAACTATTTCTCCTCTTAATAATACAACATTTTCACTTTGAACTACTTTTATATCTGCTTTTCCTATATCAATTGTTTCTACTATATTAGCTAAAGGAATGGCAAATATTTCATCTTCTAGTTTAACCATTAAAGCTTCTATAATAGCAAGGGTTAATGGAAGTTTTATTTTTATTTCTGTTCCTAGTCCTGCATCAGTTAAAACTTCTATAGAACCATTTAGGGCTTCTATTTTCGTTCTAACTACGTCCATTCCTACTCCACGCCCTGAAACGTCAGTTACTTTTTCAGCAGTTGAGAACCCAGAAGCAAAAATTAATTTAACTTTTTCTTCTTTACTCATTTTTTCTGCTTCATCATCACTTATTAATCCTTTTTCAATAGCTTTCTTAACTATAAGTTCCTCGTTAAGTCCTTTTCCATCATCTTTTATTGTAATAACAACTGAATTTCCTTCATGCTCTGCTTTTAAAAGAATAGTTCCTGTTGTTGATTTTCCAGTTTCTTTTCTAATTTCTGGCTTTTCTATTCCATGATCTACTGAATTTCTAATTAAATGAATTAACGGATCTCCTATTTCATCTATAACTGTTCTATCTAGTTCTGTTTCTTTTCCTTGAACTATTAATTCAATATCTTTCCCCAAGTCTTTAGCCAAATCTCTAACTACTCTAGGGAATCTAGAAAATACTGTTTCTATTGGTACCATTCTCGCCTTAGTAACTACAGATTGAAGATCAGAGGTTACTCTATCTACATGAGATAACGTTTCTGAAAGTTCTTGTAAATTATATTCGCTTCCGATTTGAGCAAGTCTTGTTTTATTAATAACAAGTTCTGCTACCAAATTCATTAACGCATCTAATTTTTCAGTATCAACTCTTACTGTTGCTGTTTTCTTAACTGCTTCTGTTGGTTTATCGTTTTTTGATGCAGTTTTAGCAGGTGTTTTAACTTCTGCCTTCTTTTCCACAACTTTTTCTTCAGTTTTAATTTCAGGAATATCTGTAACAATATACTCTTCTACCGTTACATTTCTAACTTCAGAAATATCTTGAACTTCTTTCTGAATTTCTGCAACTGGTCTGTTACTTAAAAAAGCAACAACAAAAGAATTATCAAATTTTTCTTCTTCCAATTCTTGAACTGAAGGATTTGATTTTATAATCTCCCCTATTTCTTCTAAATTTCTAAATACCATATAAGTTCTGGCAGCTTTTAGAAGACACCCTTCGTCCAATTTTACTTCTATTAAATATGTCTTCATTTCTTTATAATGACCTGCTACTATTAGCTCTTTTTCATATTCATTGAAGTTCATACTTAACTTGCTATCTCCAGAGACTAAAGCCTCTTCTTTTTTAACTTCTTGAGTTTTTACAGGAATTTTTGAAGTTTTTTCTTTACTAACACCTTTAGTCATTCCTTCTAATTTTTCCATTAACTCTGTAACTTCTGTACTTTCTTGACCACCTTCAATAACTTCATCTACCAAGGCGTTTAAAGTGTCTAAACATTCGAACAATATATCCACAAGTCCTGTATCTACAGTTGCTTTTCCAGTTCTTATATTATCTAGGACATTTTCCATATGATGAGTCAGTTCTGCTATTCTTGTAAATCCCATTGTAGCTGACATTCCTTTTAAGGTATGTGCTGAACGAAACACCTCATCAATGATTTTAATATCTTCAGGTTCTTGCTCTAATTTAAGTAAAGAATCATTCATTAGTTGCAAATGTTCCTTTGATTCGTCTATAAATACAGACATGTATTGAGCCATACTCATTTGTAATTCCCCCTATTTTAGAAGTTTTATAATTTGGTTCGGTATCTCTTCTAAATCAACTACATAATCCAAACCACCTAATTCTGCTGCTACTCTTGGCATACCGTAAACTACACAAGTTTTTTCACTTTCTCCTATAGTTTTTCCACCAAGATTTCTTATGTCTTTTATTGCTCTAGCTCCATCTTTCCCCATTCCTGTCATGATAACAGAAATAATTTCTGACGGTTTATAATTAACTTTTACAGAATCAAACATTACATCAACTGAAGGTCTGTGTCCTTGACTTGGATCCTTCTGATTAAGAGTTATATACTTTTTCCCATTTCCATTTCCTTTTACTTCCATATGAAAATTTCCAGGAGCGATATAGGCTTTACCTCTTTCTATAACTTCTCCCTCTTCAGCTTCTTTTACAGAAATTTCACTTAACTCATCTAATCTTTCTGCCAAAGATTTTGTAAACTTAGGAGGCATATGCTGAACTATTAGAATTCCAGCATTAATATCTTTTGGAATTTTAGGTATTACTGTTTGAAGAGCTTTAGGTCCCCCTGTCGAAATCCCAATAGCAATTATTTTTTCAGGACTACCTGCAAATAGCTTTTTGCTCATTTGTTCGGAAAAACTTGGACCTGATGTCAGTTTTGGTTTCAGCTCAAACTTTATTTTTTTAGTTAAAAGTGCCGCATTTACATTTGCTGCTGTCCGTACCAATTCTAGTAATTCTTCTTCCACTTTTCCAATGTTTAAAGAAATGCTTTTCCCATCTGGTTTAGATAAAAAATCAAATGCTCCTAATTCTAGTGATTTTATTGTTTCTCTTGCCCCTTCTATAGTAAGACTCGATAACATAATCACTTTTGTTGGCTTAGTATTCATAATTTCTTTAAGAGCTTCTAACCCATTCATTACTGGCATTTCAATATCTAGTGTTATAACATCTGGAGAATGCTTCAAATTTAATTCAACAGCTTCTTTACCATTTTTAGCTATTGCTACTATCTCTATGTCTTTTTCTTTTTCCAACATTTTTGTAATCATTTTTCTCATAAAAACCGAGTCATCAACGACCATTACTTTAATCATTCTATCACCTACTTGTCTCAAATAGTCTCATAAACTTATCCATCATACTTATTTTTTTCTCAGGTTTTTCTTTTAATTTTAGATTAGCTACTATATCAATTATACAATCACTAGCCTTTGAATCTGGATAATAAATAACAAAAGGTGTTTTCTTATAAATTGTTTTTCTTACATTGGGATCTTCATAAACATATCCCAAACTTTTTATTTCTTCACCTAAAAATTTCTTTGCAGTACTAATCAATATATTAGAAGCTTGCTGAAATTCACTTTTAGTTTTTACTCTGTTAATTATAAGTCCAATTTTTTGCTTTAGTTTTTCTTCTGATATTACTTTCATTATACTATATGCATCTGTAAGAGCAGTTGGTTCTGATGTAGTAATTACAATTATTTCATCTGAAATAGTTAAAAATGCTGTTACATTTTTTGATATTCCTGCTCCTGTATCTATAATTATTATATCATATAGTTCTTCCAATTTATGTATTTTTATTAAAATTTCTTCTCTCTCTATCTCAGATAACTCTGCTAATTCTAAAAATCCATTGCCACCTGAAATAAAGTCCAAATTATATGGTCCATTAATGATAACATCTTCAATGTCTTTCCCATGTTTTATTACATCTTTTAATGTATATGACGGGGTTACTCCCAACATAATCTCTACGTTTGAAAGTCCCAAATCTGCATCTATAAGAAGTATTTTTGTTCCTTGTTTACTTAAATGTGCTGCTAAATTTACACTTAGACTTGTTTTTCCTACTCCACCTTTTCCAGAAGTTACTGAAATTATTCTTGCTGTTTTTTTCTGGTCTACTCTAATTTGATCAACTTTTCTTTCTTCAACTAATTTTCTAAGTCTTGCTGCTTGATCCATTATTTTATCCCCTTCATGAATATTTCTGCAAGCATAGCTTCAGTACAAATTTCAATATCGTCTGGAACACTTTGCCCAGTGGTTATGTAGTAGAAAGGGTAAGAATATCTTTTGAAAATTGATAATAGAGAACTTAGACTACTAGTTTCATCTATCTTTGTTATTATTATACTATCAAATCCAATTTGTTCAAATTTTTCTATTGTTTCATGTAACACAGAAATTTTAGAAGTTGCACTCAATACTAAAATAGTTTCCATATCATCACCTTTAGAACTTACATAAGATCTTAACTCATCCATTTGTTCCTTATTCTTCGGGCTTCTACCTGCTGTATCCATCAATACTAAATCTTTTTCTCTAAATTTTTCTATTGTTTTACCTAAATCCTCAGGCTTACTTACAACCTCTATAGGTACTCTCATTATATTAGCATAAGCTTTTAACTGGCTAACTGCTTCAAGCCTATACGTATCTGCTGTTATAAAACCAACTTTTTTTTCTATTTCTCCAGTTATTTGCAACAATTTTGGCACATGTCGTAGTTTTTCCCACTCCAGTTGGCCCAATCAACATTACAAATTTCTTAGTCGTTTCTTCGTGTTTAACTCTAATACATTGTTTAATAAAATTTCTTAAGCCTTCTTTATAGTCTACTTTATCAAGATTATTTTTGTTAAAGTATTCATCTATTTCTAAAGCTAATTCTTTATCAAACTCATTATCTCTTAAAAAATCAACAAAGTCATTATTCATACTAGTTTTTCTTGGAGCTTTCCTTGTTGTTTTTGTATTTTTTTTATTTGTATTATTGTTTTTCAGTTCCTTTTGTAATTCTCTTTTTAATTTATCTATTGGACTTTCTTCTTTATGATCTTTAGAACCTTCAATTTTAATTTCTTCTGTGCTCATTTTAGGTACAAGATTTAATTCTTTTTGAATATCTTCAAAAGATTTTTTATTATCCTTCTTAAAAGGTGTATATGCTCCAGTATTAATTACATCTTCAGTATTTTTTATATTAAACAATTCTTGAGCTAAAGGCTTAAACTTTTCTTCTTTAGGTTCCTCACTCAATTCGTTCATGTGTTTTACCGCTACATCTCTAAGAGCTTTTATTAGTTCACTATTTTCTTCTTCATTCTTAGTAATTTGTGTCTTTTTTTTGTCTTTCTTAACTAGTTCTACTCCAAAAGTGACTCTTACCCTCTTTTTTCCAAAAAGACCAAAAACTCCACCTTCTTTAACTTCTTTTTTTTCAATAATTACTAAATTATGTCCTAATTCTTTTCTCGCTTTTGCATAAGCTAACTTATACTCATCTTCTATATAAGTCTTTACCTTTAAGTTATCTATTTCCATTAGTCAACGCTCACCATCCCTACTGCTTCCAACTCAATATCAGCAACTATTTCATTATAAGATAAAACTGTAACGCCTCTCAAATCTCTCTCTAATATTCTTCTAATGGGCTTTCTTAATTCTGGTGCTACTAATAAAATTGCTGGATATCCCATTCCTATACATTTCCTATTTTCTTCATTTACTGCATAAATAAAACTGTTATTTAAATCAGGATTTAATGCTAAATAATTACCTAAATCAGTCTCTTGAAGTGCTCCTCTAAGATTTTCTTCTAGCTCAGGGTTAAGTGTCAGAACTCTTAATTTCCCGTCAAATCCTTGTAATGAATTACTGATTTGTCTCGCTATACCACTTCTTACATATTCAGATAAAGTTTCCAAGTTTGTAGTTAATTTGGCAGCATCAGCTATTGCTTCTAATATTAAAGGCAAATTTCTTATTGAAACTCCCTCACTTAATAAATTTTGCATTACTGTTTGTATTTCTCCTAAATCAAACTTTTTAGGATATACTTCTTCAACGATTACGCTATAATCTTTTTTAATATTTTCAATTAGTTCTTTGACTATTTCTCTATCCAAAATATCTGGTGCATATTTTTTAATAGTTTCAGTAATATGTGTTGCAAGTACTGATGTCGGGTCTACAACCGTATACCCCAACAATTCTCCTCTTTCCCTCTGATCCTCACTTATCCAGATAGCTGGTAAATTAAAAGCTGGTTCTACTGTAGGTATTCCTGCTATTTCCTCCATTACATTTCCAGGATTCATAGCTAAATAACTACCTACCATTAAGTCACCTTTTGTTACTCTAGAATTTTTTATCTTTATAGAGTACTCATTAGGATTTAACTGCATATTATCTCTAATTCTCATGTATGGAACTATAATCCCTAATTCCATGGCAATTTGCTTTCTAATCATTGTTATTCTTTCTAGCAAATCTCCACCTTGTTCTTTATCCACAAGGGGAATTAATGAATAACCTAATTCTAATTCCATAGGATCTATTCTTAACAAATCTTTAACTTCTCTTGAATTTCTATCTTCACTAGATTCATCTTCTTCAATGTTCTCTGTATTAAGTTCTGTAGAAATTTCTTGAATACTTTTCGCAACTATATAACCTAATGAACCAAGTCCTACTGACAGTAAGAAAAATGGAATTTTCGGCATTCCTGGTATAAGACCCATTATAAGTATTGTTCCAGAAACTATGTACAAAACCTTTGGTTCTTGAAAAAATTGATTAATAAAATCAGTTCCAAAGTCTTCTTCTGTTCCACTTTTAGTTACAATCATACCTGTAGCTACTGAAATCAAAAGAGCGGGAATTTGAGCTACTAATCCATCACCTATAGTTAATATAACATAAGTTTGCGCCGCTTCAATTAATGCCTCTCCCCTGAGAAGTCCTACTATAAGTCCACCTATAATATTTACAATAACGATAATAATACCTGCTATAGCATCTCCTTTTACAAACTTAGATGCCCCATCCATTGATCCGTAAAAGTCTGCTTCTTCTTGTACTTTTCTTCTTCTTGAACGCGCTTCATCTTCAGTTATAAGCCCTGCATTATAGTCTGCATCTATACTCATTTGTTTTCCAGGCATAGCATCTAATGTAAATCTTGCTCCAACTTCCGCTACCCTTTCAGAACCTTTTGTTATAACTAAAAATTGCATTACTACCAATATAATAAATACTATTATTCCTATAAGATAGTTCCCACCAACTACAAAATCACCAAAAGTTCTTATTAATTTTCCATCAAATGATAATCCTTTTAGTAAAATAAGCTTTGTAGACGCCATATTTACAGCTAGTCTAAATAATGTTGTTACCAATAATACCGAAGGAAAGATTGAGAAATTCAATGGTTCCTTAACATACATAGAAATCAATAAAATTGTAACTCCCATTGTTATATTTATAGCTTGAAATGAATCAAGCATAAAAGTTGGAATAGGAATGAAAAATAACAAAACTATTCCTATAACTAATATTGGTATGATTACACTTATATTTTTATTTTTTAATACACTAACTGCCATTTTTACCTCTTCCTAATCTAAAACAACTGCAAGAATTTCTGCTACTACTTGATAAAATTCTTCAGGTATTTCATCTCCAATTTCTACTGCAGGATACATTGCTCTTGCTAATGGAATATTTTCCATTGTAGGAATACTATATTCCTTAGCTATTTCTCTTATTCTTAAAGCCATATAGTCAATTCCTTTCCCAACTACTTCAGGTGCTCCCATACCTCTCTCATATCTTAATGCTATAGAGATATGAGTTGGATTCGTAATTACTACTGTTGCTTTAGGAATGTTTTCTATCATTTTCTTTTTCAAAAGCTCTCGTTGCATTTGTTTTATTCTATTTTTAATTTGAGGATCTCCCTCTGTTTGCTTGTACTCTTCTTTTATCTCTTGTTTAGTCATCTTCAAACTTTTCTCATACTCTATTCTTTGATATATATAATCAATTATTGCTATAACTACTAGTCCTATAGCTATTTTTACTATAGCATTATAAGCAGTTTTAGAAATAAATTCTATTCCTTCTAATGGTGGTTGATATTGTAATTCCATGAATCCAATTATATTATCTTTAATTACAAAATAAGCATAAAATGAAATAACTGCTATTTTTAAAAGGTTTTTTATTAGTTCCACTAATTTTTTCATTGATACAATATTCTTTAAACCCTTTATTGGATCTAACTTTTGAATATCAAATTTAATAGGATCCCATGTAAAAAGAAATCCTACTTGAAGATAGTTACTCAATACTCCACCAATTAATACGACTGATAAAATTGGAGTTACTATCATGAAAAATAGATATAATGCTTGTATTATCTTTTCTTGTAAAAGTTCCATTGTCATTACTGAATTATGTAACTCTGAAAAGAATTTTTCGAATTCTACTGTCATAATATCATAAAAATAGGAAGAAAATATATTTATAATTATAATACCTGCTAAAAGTGTTATTACCTGTGGAAGATCTTGACTTTTCGCAACTTGCCCTTTTTTTCTTGCTTCACTTCTTCTTTTAGGTGTTGCTGCTTCTGTCTTTTCTCCACCCTCTTGGGCAAATAGCTGTAAATTAAGCTTTAACTTTATTATCTCTTCCATTATACATCTATCCCTCTAATTCACTGAAATTCTTACTAACTCATATAACCTTAATAGTCCTTTTTCAAATATTAGTATTGAAAAATTTACAAAATAGGGTGCAAATTGTATTAATACTATAAAAGCTACAATCAATTTTAAAGGCATTCCTACGAAAAACACATTCATCTGAGGCGCTATTCTAGAAAGTATTCCTAGTGTAAAATCTATTAAAAGTAACACTCCTACTATAGGAAGAGCCATTTGAACCGATACCATGAAATAATAAGCGAAATTCTCAATAAAAAACTTAGCTATATTATCTATATTATAATACAATTGACCTACCTTAGCATAGTTAAATGTTTCTACTAAGTAATATATTATTTTCCTATGTATTCCATAAGCGAAAAATATTCCCAACAAAAATAAATTGTTCATTTGCCCTAAAACTGCTGTTTGGCTCTGAGTCATAGGATCAAAAGTATTTGCCATCATAAAACCCATGCTAGTACTACTTATTTCTGCTGCAATTTGTATTACAGAAAATACAAGAGCCATAAAATATCCAATTAGTAACCCTATTATTAACTCTTTGAAAATAAGAATTGTAAACATAATAAAATCTATATTTTCTAAAAACTTATAATCCTTTGGTATAACATTAAAAACTAAAAATGCTACAAAAAATGAAAAACCCACCCTAACTCTAGCACTAATTGCGCTGTTGCTAAAAAAAGGGCTAAAGAAAAATATACCACTTATTCTAATTAAGACTAATATAAAAAATATAAATTCTACATTAAATATCATTTAATTTGCCCCAATGTAGAAATCAAACTCAATAATTCTCTCGTATATTCAATAAGAGTAGTTAGCATCCATTGACCCATAATAAGAATTACTAAAAATGTAATAATTATTTTAGGTATAAAACTTAGAGTCATTTCTTGAATTTGTGTTGTAGCTTGAAATAATCCTACTAAAAGCCCTACTACTAGTCCTACTACTAAAATAGGCAATGTTATTTTCAATATTATTAATAAAGCATCCATAATTAGTTTCATAATTAGTTCTTCATTCATATCTCTATTTCTCCTCTAATTAAAACTTTTCACTAAGGATTCTATTATTAATGACCAACCATCAACCATTACAAATAAAAGTAATTTAAATGGCATAGAAATCATAACAGGTGGAAGCATCATCATTCCTAGAGACATCAGAACTGTAGCTACAATCATATCAATTATTATAAAAGGAATATAGATTAATATCCCCATTTCAAACCCTCTTGTAAGTTCACTTAGTACGAAGCTTGGTAATACAATCCAAAAAGAAGTTTCTGTTCTTGATTTTGGAACTGGAGTTTTACTTATTTTTATAAAAAGCTCTAAATCTTTTTCTTGAGTTTGTTTTATCATAAACTCTTTTAATGGATCTCCAAGATTTTTAAAAAACTGTTCTTGATTTATTTGCCTGTTTAAATAAGGATTGATTCCTGTTTCTGTTATTTTAGTAAATGTTGGCTTCATTATAAAAAAAGTAAGTATAAGCGATAATCCCACAATTATTTGATTAGGTGGCATAGATTGTAACCCTATTGCCTGTCTAATAAAATGGAATACCACAATTATCCTTACAAAAGATGTTGTCATAATTATTATCGAAGGTGCCAAAGTGAGTACCGTCAGTATTATTAATACCTGTAAACTTGTAACTAAGTCATTAGGAGAATTTGTTTGTCCTATGCTCATATCAATTTTAGGTATTGTCATAGCTGCAAAACTATTCGCAGAAAACAATAGAAAACCTATAAAACTACTCACCCTTTTCATTATTCTCGTCCCTCGTATTTCTAGTTTTAAACTTATTAATTAGTTTTGATTTTTTTAATATCTCAGAAAAATTCTCTACTATCTCGAAATTAATATCTTGTACAAAATACTTATTTATTTCTTCTTCTGTTAATTCTGAAATAGTATTTATATTATGTTCTGTAACTCCAAGAGAAAAAAACTTATTACCAATTTTTACTATTGATATAAAGTTCTTAGGAGTAATGTAATGTCTACCAAACTCCGTAATTCCAGCCTTATTTTCCAAAGTTCTTTTCTTTTTATTTATATATACATAACCTAAAATTACCAATGCTAAAACAAGAATTAGACTTAGCATTGGTAAAAACAAACTTACTTTATTCATTATCCTAAAACTTTCGAAATTGCTTCAATAACTCTATCTGGTTGGAAAGGCTTAACTATGAAGTCCTTAGCTCCTGCTTGTATCGCATCAATAACCATAGCTTGTTGACCCATAGCACTGCACATAACTACTTTTGCACCCTTGTTAATTTTCATTATTTCTTTGACTGCACTTATTCCATCCATTTCTGGCATAGTTATATCCATTGTAACTAAGTCAGGATTCAACTCTTTATATTTTTCTACAGCTTGAGCTCCATTCTCAGCTTCACCCACTACATCATAACCCTCTTTTATAAGTATATTTTTAATCATCATTCTCATAAAAGCTGCATCGTCAACAATTAGTATCTTTGCCATATACTCCTCCTTACTGTACTTTGTTTATTCTTTCCATTTTACTTATGATATCCGTAATTCTTACACCAAAACTTTCATCTATTACTACAACTTCACCCTTGGCTATAAGTTTGTTGTTCACTAGTATATCTACAGGTTCTCCTGCCAATTTATCCAATTCTACTATAGAACCTGGCCCTAAGTCAAGTATTTCTTTGATTAGCATCTTTGTTCTCCCAAGTTCTACAGTAACTTGAAGAGGAACATCCATAATCATATCAATGTTAGAATGCATTTCTCTCATCTTATTGGCACCAAAATTCATAAACTGTGCAGGCTGTACATTTACTTGTTGATTCGGTTGCATATTCTGCATCATTTGTTGTTGCATCATTTGTTGCATCATTTGTTGCATCATCATAGGATCAAATCCTTGCATCTGAGGTTGGCCTGATGCAGCATAACCTTGTTGTTGATCCATTTGTGGCATTCTCATAGGTTCTTCCATATAAGACGGAGCCGCAACTTTAGGTTGTTCTTTCTTAACTTCTTTTTTAGTTTCTTTTGTAGAAGTTCCATTCATTTTTGCAAACATATCTTCAATCAATAGTTTTGCAAATTTAACATCCATTACTTGATAAATTTTAGTTTTTACTAAATTCTCAATTTTCATATCAAATGCAACAGTCATGAATTCTTTATTTTCAATAAAAAAATTAGAAAAATCCTTTATTGCTGACGTTCCTGCTACAGTTAATTTAGGAGGCAATATATCTACTTCCTTTGAGAACATCCCTGCAAGAGCTGTCGCCGAAGAACCCATCATTTGATTCATAGCTTCTCCTACTGCACTTAAATATAAATCATCTAATTCTGCTGGTGGGTTACTTCCATCGCTTCCCATCATCAAATCAGCAATAATTGAAGCATCTCTTTTATCTATAAGCAAAATGTTCAATCCTATAAAACCAGTTCTATACTCAATTTGTACAAGAACTTTTTCTTCATTTCCAACTTTTCTAACAAAAGAATCATAATCATACATCTTAACTTTTGGAGTAGTTATAGAAACTTCTTTTGACAAAAGAGTTGACAAAGCTGTTGAAGATGAACCTAGTGATATATTTCCAACCTCTCCTATAACATCTTCTTCATCTTTAGAAAATTTTACTGTAGGTACATAATCTACATCTACTATACTGACCTCTTCATCTTTTTCCTCTTCTGAATCTAATAAATCTCCTCCAGATAAAAGTGCATTAATTTCTTCTTGAGATAAAATCCCTTCCATAGCTATTCACCTCTTTCCTCTAAAATCTGTTCTATTGCTATAGCCATTTTCTTTCCTTCCAATCCAGGAACTCCTCTAAATTTAAGTTTATTTCCCACATAAATTTCGCAAGGGTTATGAATACTCTGATTAAGAGGTATTACATCTCCCACATTTAACTCTATAAATTGATCAAAAGAAATAACTGTTTCACCTAAATTAGCAATTAAAGGTACTGCTACTTTATTTAATCTTTGTCTAATAGCTTCTAAATTTTCTTCTGTTTTCTCTTTTTTTACATTTGAGAACCAGTATTGAGCAGATAACTTTGAAACAATAGGATCAATCAGTGGAGCAGGGTAACAAATATTAAGTATTCCACTTACATCTGCTATTTTCACTTCAAAACTTAATAAAACGACCATTTCTGTTGGCCCAACTACTTGTACAAATTGAGGATTTGTTTCCATTTGAACTATTCTCGGCATTACTTCAACTATGTCTTTCCAAGATTCGTTCAAGTATCCTAACATTCTCCCAACAAATTTTTCTATAACTGTTGATTCTATGTCAGTTAACTCTCTAGATTTGGAGCCATCAAATTTACCTGAGCCTCCAAAAACCCTGTCAATTAAAACATATCCAATATTAGAGTTTAACTCTAACACTGCATTTCCCTCTAAAGTCCCCATATCAAAAATAGAAAGAATAGTCGTCTCAGGAATAGACCTTACAAACTCTTCATATGTAATCTGATCAACTGATGTTACTTGCACTTGGCAATTAGCTCTAAGCTGTGCAGATAGCATTGTAGAAACAAGTCTAGAAAATGTTTCATGAATCATTTGTAAAGTTCTTAATTGATCTTTTGAGAATTTATCTGGTCTTCTAAAATCATATATTTTAACTTTACGCTCTTCTTCTTTATGTTTTACTTCCTCTAAATCTACTTCTCCACTAGAAATTGAAGAGAGAAGCGCATCAATTTCAGCTTGAGATAATACATCAGCCATTTATTTCACCACCTAAGCCTATTGAATAAGCCAATTATTAAATCTAATAGTTTTTACTGTTTTTTCTCCTAAAACTCTATTAACTTCATCTGTTATTTCTTTCTTCAACTTAACAAAATCTGTATCAGCACTTAAATCTGCTATGCTTTTAGCTCTTAGAATAGAAAGTACTCTATCTTGCAGTATAACTTTTTTTGTTTCAATATTTGCTGTTATATCAGGAATTTTCTTTTCCTTTATTTCAGGGTCTAATTCAAAATTGATTTTAACAACTAAATATCTTGGTTCTGCTTCATTAAGATTTATTGTATACTCACCAAACTCAATTGTAGCCCCAAATTTTGTATCATCAATAACTTTTTCCTCTTCTTCTACCTTTACTTGTTCTACAGTATTACTTCCATCACCATTTGATTTATTGACTTTGGATGCTATAAAAAATGCAGATCCTACAGATATAACAACTATCAATACAAGAACTATTGCTATGATCAGTACTTTAGCTACAAAAGGAAGTCCCTTTTTACCTTCTTTTTTCTCTTTTTTTTCGTCTGCCATAGTTCCTCCCTTCTATATATTACTGTCTATTTCTTTAGCAGTTTTTTCTTCATATTGTTCATCTACTGTTTTAAGTATTACAATTTCAACTCTTCTATTTGTACTTCTACCCTCTATACTAGTATTAGTTGCTTTTGGTCTTGTATCTGCATAACCACCAATTGCAACTCTTTTACTTATTTCTGGATTTTTTTCTACAAAATATCTTACTACAGATGCTGCTCTACCTCCAGACAATTCCCAGTTACTTGGAAATTGAAAAGTATTTATAGGTACATTATCTGTATGCCCTTCTATCATTACACTATTATTCATATTTGAAATAGTATCTAAAACCATATCCAAAATAGGACCAGCTTCATTTTTCAAATCAGCTCTTCCACTATCAAATAAAAATCTTTCTGCAACAGAAATTACAATTCCTCTTTCAGTTATTGTCACATCAAATGCCTTTTCTTTTGATTCTGCCTTTGATTCACTTGAATCTTTAGCAGCCTGTTCTCCAGCTTTTTCTTTTCCTGCAAATTTTTCCATATCACCTTTAACTTTTTTGGCAATTGATTGATATTTGTAAGAGCTTCCCTGTCCTTCTCTTTTAGCACTTGATACTAAATCTGCAGGATTAAGTGTGGCTCCTCCCGTCATTACTCCAAATGAACCTTTCATGGAATAAACAGCATTTTTATATTTTGTTGCGTCAACAGATGACATGGCAAAAAGAAGAACAAAAAAACATAAAAGTAAAGTTACTAAATCTCCGTAGGTGGCCATCCAAGGAGGAAGTCCCCCTCCTTCTCCACCTTTAGCTTTTCTTGCCATACTTAAGCACCTTCTTGTTCTGTCATCTTTTTAGCATCTATTGGATTTAAAAATGTTTTTAATTTTTCTTTTAATATTTTAGGGTTATCTCCATTTTGAATAGAAAGTATTCCTTCAATTATTAATTCTCTATTATTTATCTCTAACCCACTATAGTATTCTGTCTTATTCGCCATAGGGTCAAAAAATACGTTTGCAAGTAATGACCCATAAAGAGTTGTAATAATTGCAACTGCCATGTTAGGCCCTAGAGAAGATACATCACTAAGATTTCCTAGCATTATAATAAGTCCTAATAGAGTCCCTATCATTCCAAATGCAGGTCCCATTGTAGCTCCAAATTTCAAAAGCCCTTTTCCCGAAGCATGTCTACTCTCCATAGCACCTAGTTCATTATCTAGAATATTTTTTACAAGTTCAGGGTCAGTTCCATCAACTACCATTTGCAAACCTTTTTTTAAGAAAGCATCTTCTATTTGAGCTATCTCAGCCTCTAATGACAACAATCCTTCTCTTCTTGCTTTTTCAGAAAACTTAACTAAAACATCTATAGTCCCTATATTATCAACTGTAGGAGGTTTAAACGCTTTACCCATTACTTTGAAAATCCCTATAACTGTTTTAGCAGGATATCCAATAAACATGGCTCCAAAAACTCCTCCAAAAACTATTGCTACAGATGGGGCATCGTATAAGGGTCCTAAATTAAATCCAACTCCTAATGCAATTAGAACCATTGCTATTATTAGCCCAGCTATCGTACCAAAATCCATAACTAGCCTCCAATCATTATACTTCTTCTAAATTCAACTACCTTTTTTATTACTTCTTCTTTACTTTCTTTTATAATAATCTTTCTTCCATTGACCATAGAAAGTACTGTATCAAGATGTCCCTCTACAAACTCAATTTGATCAACATTTACTACAAGTTCTTCATTATCTTTTCCTAATCTATGAACTAATATCACTTTCTCACCTTCTAGTTATTATATCATTTATTTTTTTCAAATGCCATAAGATATTTTTGAAAGGGGCTAATAGCCCCTTACTCTATCTTTTTAAGTTGATTAATTCATTTAATATTGTATCTGCTGTAGATATTGTTTTAGAGTTCGCTTGAAACCCTCTTTGCGCAATTATCATGTCAGTGAATTCTTGACCTAAATCAACATTTGACATTTCAAGAGCTCCAGCTGTAATTTTTCCAAGTCCAGCTTGTCCAGCTTTTTGAACAATCGCCTCACCTGAGTTAGAAGTTTGTTTAAATACACTTCCACCAGCATTTTGCAATCCTTCTTGGTTAGTAAACTTAGCAAGTGCAATTCTTCCAATTATTTGTTGATATCCATTAGAATAGAATCCCATAACATCTCCTGTATCAGTTATATTATACGTTTCCAATTCTCCCATTCCATATCCATTTTGAGACTCAAGAGCAACCGTTGAGTTTGCAGCAAATTGACTAATTCCACTAAAGTTAAGTGTCATTTGTACTGGTGCTGCTCCTCTTGCTGGTGGTGGTGCTTCTCCATTATCCGCTGGGTCAAAACTTACTTTCCCATCAAACTGTTTATTCATGATTTGACCTGGTTCAAGTCCGGGTGCTGCTGCTCCTCTATAACGAACAACTCCATTGGCATCCATTACATAATTACTTGCTGGATCTCCGTTATTAACAGTTCCATCTGGATTTTTAGCTCCACTTTCATAGAAAATAGTTCCTACTCCCTCTGGAAGAGTTGCTGGATCATTAGGATCTGCATATAAATAATTACCATTTAACTGTCCTCTAGCATCAAAAGTCATAAATCCTTTTCCATTAGTTATTTTAGAACCGTTAGCAACTCCTGCATTCCACTCCCAAACATTGTCAGCTAATTTTGTATATTTTACTGAAGTTGTATGTGTATTTCCTAATGTATCATAAACTTCTGCTGTTGTACTTACTAAATTGTCTGAAACTTGAGCTGTTTTTCTGTTACTCATATCTGCCAGTTCAGAAAATGTAATTTTCCCAGCAACTGGAGATTGTACTAACATTCCATTAGCATTTTGAATAGGTGTTGTTTCAGATGGGAATGATTTTTTGATATTCCCTTTTTCATCCAATTGAAACGCACCTTTCCCAGTAACTCCGCTTCCCTCTGCTCTCCATTGCCATTTATCATTAGCAGTATCATAATTAAATTTGATTGTAACATCTACCTTTGCACCAGTAGCATCTTTTACATTCAAGCTAATATTACCTATTCCTGCATTTTGGTTAAGATTTCCAGCAAAATTTATTGCATCAGTTGCTTTTCCAGGAAGTGTTGCTCCTACTTTAACCGCTAATTCTCCCACTTCTGCGTCAGGACTTATCCCTTGACTTCCATCATCTCTTATTGTTGCTTGCCACCCTTGTACTTTTAATCCATTAGGAGTAACAAGATTTCCATTCCCATCTAAATTGAAATTTCCAGATCTAGTATACATTTTATTACTTCCATCTGCTACCACAAAGAATCCGTTTCCATCAATTCTTAAATCTGTTTTTCTTCCAGTAGTTTGTTGTGCTCCAGATTCAAAGTTTGTATTTATTGAGCTTACCTTAGTTCCAAGTCCTATTGTAGATGGATTTATCCCACCTTGTCCATCTATTGGCCCTCTTGCTCCTTTAACTGTTTGAGTCATTGTTTCCTCAAAATTTACGGATGTTTTTTTGTACCCCGTAGTATTTACATTTGCTATATTATTTCCAACTACATCAAGTTTTGTTTGATGCGCTTTCATTCCACTTATACTTGAGTATAATGAACCTAACATGTGTTACCTCCTCATTTTATCATTTCAATCGTTCCATGATAATAAGGCTTCCTTACGGTCCAGCCTTATAGATAATGAATTAATCTAGATCTTATACTAGAGTCATACTATCTATATTAGTAAATACACTGTCTTTTAAACTACCCTCATCTACTATAGTTACTACAGTGTTGTTTTTTATGCTAATAACGTATGCTCTATCTTGCGATAGTATTACTGAATCTTGGCAACCTTTATTTCTAAGTTTAGCTACACTTTCTTCAATTTTTTTCATTTCATCTGAATTTATCGTTATATTTCTGCTTTCCATTCTTTTCTGTGCATGTGCTGAGAATTTAAGCTTTTTCTCCGAGTTTAATACATCCTCAAAGTTAACTTCTGTTTTTCTTTTATTCGAGTCATTTCTATGCTGTATGTCTGTATTAACTTGCACATTTCCGAAATAACCATTATTAATTATTCTCGCCATAACATCACCTCCTAAATTAAGCTTCTGTTAAAGCCTCATTTCCAGGGAGTACTTTATACTCTTTTTTCACCTGTTCTTTTTCAGATAAAGATATTATTGATCCAAGTTTCGCTGTAATTTCTTTTCCATCTTCTACCTGAAGTTTAATAAAAACTTCCCCTTCTTTTAGTGAAGTGCTAACTACTTTCCCGCTTATTTCTTCACTTCCATCTTGTATAGTTGCATATTTCCCTATTACATGAGCAGAAGCTGTAAGACTATTCATAGTCATCATTTTAGCTAAGTCTTGAAAAGAGCTATTTAAGTTTGTACTTTGTTCAAGTGATGAAAATTGTGCCATTTGTGCTATTGATTCACTATTGCTTTGGGGACTTAAAGGGTCTTGATTTCTCATTTGTTGCATAAGAAGTTTCATAAAATCATTTTTTCCTAATTGAGAACCATCTTTTGCTACTTCTTGAGTAGTCTGAATATCTTTAGTCACATTGTTAAGACCTAGATTGTTTACATACATAATTCATTATCCTCCTATATCATAATATCTACATTAGAATCGCTTATTACTTTTCTAACTTTACTATTATTTTCAAGGTTTTCTACCTTTGCTAAATAATCTGGAACTTTTTCCTCTGTTCTTTTATTATCGCTTTGGTTAAACGTAAATGCATTGTTAGCATTTTTATTTTCACCAGTAGACACTGAGACATTTATTTCTGCCCCATAAAATCCTTTGTTTTCTAAAGCATTTCTCAAATTATCGAATCTGCTTTCTAGTATATCTTTAACTGTTTGACTTTCTACAACAAATTGAGCTTTCATTATGTTGTTTTCCATAGTCATTTTGATTTCAACTTCTCCTAATTCTTCAGGTTGAAGTTTAATCTTCATTTCTTTTAATTGATTGTTGTAATTAATTTTTATTCCATTTTCTACTTGTTGCATAATGGCATTAAAATCATTACGAGAATCTGTATTTACTGGCGTACTTACAAATCCTTTTGAATCAACTCTACTAGTTGTAAAATTTTGTGCTAAAGGTATCGAATCATTTTTCTCAGGCACTTTATCTGCCGAAGAATTTTTTTCAACAACTTTCAGCTCTTTAATTCCTTCTACCTTGTCCTCTAGTTTAAACTGGTCATTCATTTTTTTTAGACCATAACTAGAGATTGTTGCGAACTTATTGTTTGGCTCAGCAATCTTGTTATCTGAAACAGCTAATTTAAGGTCATCTTTGGCATTTACTTTTGATTTAGCTGTAAGTTCATTTACTGTACTTACACTTCTACCATTCCATTGAGGACTTACTTCTTTAGAGAAATTAATCGTATTTTCTGCTGATTTTTCTCTAACTTTCAATCCTTCATTAGTAGCTAAATCTTTTTTTAGATTTTGAATCTTACCTAATTCTTCTTTAACAGAAGATTTTTTCTGAATATCTTGGATATTCTTTGGTAAAACTTCACCATCTGTTTTAGTAAAAATCTTAGATTGGGTACTTTCTATTCTATTGCCAAGGACCTTTGCAGTAGCATTTACTTCTAATTGAGAATTTTTAACTGATGTTTCCTTTTTTTGCTCAGGAGCTTTTATTCCAAAGTTATTAGTTACTTTAGATACATCTGCTCTTTCTGCTTTTGAAATTCCAGAAACATTTTGTTTTTGTTCAGAATTTTTAGTAATTATAGGATTTTTTGCAAGCTGAACTTGAGGCATAATTCCTGCCCCTGTAGCTTCTTCACCAGTTTTTTTAGTACTTTTCTTTGTTTTAGAGTTACCAAAAATACTTGTAAAATCGCTGCTTTTTCCTACTTTTGCTTTACTGCTTTTTGCTAGGGTTTCCCCTTTTTCAGATACCAGAGTCGCCGCCAAATTGTTTAAATTTGGCATCATAATATATAGTCACCTCCAGACATCTTTTATATTTATCGTCTATTCTCTCAATAACTTAAGGCTTTTTTTATTTTTTTTATTTTTTCATTCATAAAATCAAATAAATTAAATTCAAATTTTTCAAAAAAGAAAAAAAGCGTCTCTCAACGCTTTTAAATACAATTAATTAAAAAATATTTTTCTTAATATACAAAACTTTAGTTATTATCAATAATTATAGAGTTTTTCTACCCTTTTGTATAAAAGCTCATAACTTTAATAGAATATACTCTTTCATCCACTTTTTTATAACTTCCTAATTCGTCTGGCATTTTTTCAGCCAAATGATGTTCTGCTATAATAAGTCCGTTTTCTTCTAAAATTTCTGCTTTTTCTATAGCCTTTATCGTTTGACTACAAACTTCATCTTTGTACGGAGGATCCATAAAAATAATATCAAATTTTTCACGTTTTTTCCCAAGAATTTCTATAGCTCTTATTGTTTCATTCTTGTAAGCTCTACAAACATCTGTAAAACCTAAATCATTTACGTTTTCAATAATAATCTTTAATGCTTCTGGATCTTTTTCTATCATTACAGCTTTACTGGCTCCTCTGCTAAGTGCTTCTAAAGCAATGTTTCCTGTCCCACTATACAAATCTAAAAATTTTGAACCACTAACATATGGTGCTATTATTCCAAACAACGATTCTTTTATTCTTTCAAGTGTAGGTCTCGTACTATTACCTTTTCTTGATTTTATATATCTACCTTTATGCGTTCCTGCTACTATTTTCATATTTTCTCACCTTTTCTATGTACTCTAATCTATTGATATATTTAGTTAAATTTTCTATTGAAACCAACACTTCCATTCTTCTGTAATCTGCCTTCATTTTTTCATCAACAGCTAATTTACCTTTCAATTTTTCTTCCAATTCCTTTAGTTCAGCTTCAAATATTTCTACTGTTTTCTTAAGTTCTTCAACATTTTCCATTTATTTAAACTCCTTATATATATTGATTTTTAATAAATAAAGGTTGCATCTCCAAAACTAAAAAACTTATACTCTTTTTCTACAGCTTCTTTATAAGCATCGAAAACAAACTCTTTCCCTGCAAGAGCAGATACAAGCATTAATAAAGTTGACTTTGGTAAGTGAAAGTTAGTAATTAGCGCATCTACAATTTTAAACTCATATCCTGGATAGATAAATATCTCTGTATCTCCAGTGCTTGCTTCTACCTTCCCTTTTTCCCTTGCTGACGATTCTACAGTCCTAATAGCTGTTGTTCCTACAGCCACAACTCTTCTACCCTCTGCCTTTGCTTTATTTATAACTTTTGCAGACTCTTCAGGCATTTCATACATTTCACTATGCATTTTATGTTCAAGTACGTTTTCTACCTGCACAGGTCTAAATGTCCCTAGCCCTACTTCAAGAAACACATCTACAATCTCTATTCCTTTAGCTCTAATCTTCTCCAAAAGTTCTTCTGTAAAATGTAATCCTGCTGTGGGAGCAGCCACGCTTTGCCCTTTTATTGCATAAACAGTTTGGTATCTATCTTTATTTTCTAACTTTTCTGTAATATATGGTGGCAATGGCATTTGTCCTAATTTATCAAGAACCTCCTCAAAGGCCCCTTCATGATAAAACTTAATTATTCTATTTCCATCATCTTTTACTTCAAGTAGTTCTCCTTTAAGTATATCCCCAAATTCCAACATTTGTCCAATTTTTACTTTTTTAGCTTTATTTATAAGAACTTCCCAAATATCAAGTTCAATTCTTTTTAGAAGAAATACTTCATGGACTCCACCAGTTTCTTTCTTTCCAATAAGTCTTGCTGGTATTACCTTTGTTGAGTTTCTTACAAGAACATCTCCCGGATTTAGATAATCTATTATATCTCTAAAAATTTTATGCTCTATCTTTTTTTCTGTCTTATTAAGAACCATTAATTTTGATGAATCTCTTGGTTCTGCTGGTGTTTGCCCTATAAGTTCATCAGGCAAATAAAAATCATAATCACTTAATTTCATTCTTTAACTCCTATTACCATTCGGTCTATTCCTTCATAATCTTTTATAACTACAACATTTTTAAATCCTTGCTTTTCCATAAAAAGTTTAATTTCTTCACTTTGATTATATCCTACTTCAAAGGCAAGAATTCCGCCACTTTTCAAATAATTTGGAGCTTCTCTACTTATTTTCTTGTAAAAATAGTATCCATCTTTAGTGTCTGTAAGAGCCATTTGAGGTTCATGCAGTTTGACTTCTACCTGCAAATTTTCATACTCTTCTTGAGGTATATAGGGCGGATTAGATACTATCAAATCAAACTCTTTATATTTAATTTCTGAAAATACATCTGATTTTATAAACTTAATATTAGTAGCTTCTAGTTTCTCGGCATTGAGCTTTGCTACTTCAAGGGCATCTTCACTAAGGTCACATGCCAAAACTTTGGTATTCGGAAGTTCTTTGGCTATACTAACGCCTATTGCACCACTTCCTGCTCCTATATCGAGAACAAGTTTCCCGTTAGTTTCTGTTAATCTCTTAATACACTCTTCTACCAGTCTTTCCGTCTCTGGTCTTGGTATTAGAACTGCCTTATTCACTTCAAATCTTCTACCATAAAATTCTTCATAACCCAATATGTATTGAACAGGAAGTTTATCTACAGCTCTTTTCTTCAACATTTCTCTTATCTTTTCTTTTTCGGCTTCTGTTATCTCTCGTGTAAAACTAAGGCTCAACATCATTCTATCATAATTTAGTACTTCTGAAAAAATAAGTTCTGTATCAAGTTTTGCTTCTTTTATTCCTTTAGACTGCATATATTCTATACTTTTTTTCAACAAAGCCTTATTTTCTTCTAAAAAACTTTTCTTCTCATCCATAAGTTCTTTATAATTTTTACTTGTTTTTTCTTCCAAATATTTATCAAAAGGAATTTTTCTTTGAGATATCTCTTTTAAAATAGTTCTTATACTAATCTTATCTTCTTCTTTAAGTTCCATTTCAAAGTTAGCATAAAGCAGAATTCTATCTAAATCTAGCACATGAGAAATTATTTTTTCCCCCTCAAGTCTAGCTTTTTCTACACCTCTTTTTTCCAAATATCCTATTGTAAACTTTAGTATATCTTGAAGTTTATCCATTTCTTCTCCTACTGAAGCGTTGGACGCTTCATCCCGTATAGCCTTCGGCTTGCAAATTAATAATTAATAGCTAACAGTTAATAAATTTAATTACATAGAAATTTTATTTGAATTTATAAAACACATCCTCACATTAATTACTAATTTCTAACTACTAATTATCTTTACTGAGGGTGAAGGGGGCGTGCTCCCTTCTCTTTTAATTTTTATTTAAGGACGATATATAAGTTTCCCTACTCAATTCTTAATATAATATAGAAAATAGAGGCAAAACTGCCTCTATTCTTTTGTCTTTATTCGTCCCCTTGACTTGCAAGCATTTCAGCTTGATGGAAAGTTGTCAACGCATCTATTATCTCGTCTAAATCTCCGTCTAATATTGCATCAAGTTTATGTAATGTTAATTTTATTCTATGATCACTTACTCTTCCTTGTGGGAAATTATAAGTTCTAATTTTTTCAGAACGAGCACCTGTTCCTACTTGAAGTTTTCTTTCTCCAGCAACTGCTGCTGCTTGTTTAGCACACTCAGCTTCATATAATTTAGAAACTAGAGCTTTCATAGCTTTATCTCTATTTTTAAGCTGTGATCTCTCATCTTGACATTGTACTACTGTATTTGTAGGTAAATGTGTAATTCTTACTGCTGAATCCGTCATATTAACATGTTGACCTCCAGCTCCACCTGATCTATATGTATCAATTTTAAGGTCTTTTGGATCAATTTTTACCATTTCTACATCTTCTATTTCTGGAAGTACTGCAACTGTTATTGTTGAAGTATGTACTCTTCCTTGAGATTCTGTAGCTGGAACTCTTTGTACTCTATGTACTCCAGATTCAAACTTAAGTTTTGAATAAGCTCCTTGTCCTGTGATTAAGAATACTACCTCTTTTAATCCACCTACTCCAATTTCATTAAGCTCCATTACTTCTACTTTCCATTTCTTTCTTTCTGCATATCTAGTAAACATTCTATACATATCATAAGCAAATAATGCTGCTTCATCTCCACCTGCTCCACCTCTAATCTCAACAAAAACGTTCTTGTCATCATTAGGGTCTTTTGGTATCAGAAGAATTTTTAACTCTTGTTCAAATGGAGGCATTCTTTCTTCTAATTCTTTTATTTCCTCGTACATCATTTCTCTCATATCATTATCAGTTTCGGTTTTAACACCTTCTCTTAAAAAATCATACTCATCTTTTAATTTTTTATACTCAAGATATTTTTGAACTATATCGTCCATTGATGCTAATTGTTTATTAAGTTCAGTTAATCTCTTAGGATTCGCTGAAGTTTCAGGCAGTTGTAGCTCTTCTGTTATTTCTCTATGTTTCGCTACTACCTCGTCTAATTTATGAAACATTACTTTTGTTCCTCCTCTATATTAATTGCATTGTTTACTTCCATATTAAGTGACGCTCTAAGAGCAGTCATACTTACTTCTAACTGACTCTCATCAGGCTCTCCTGTTGTTATCTTTTGTAATGCTAACCCAGGTGCTGCTAATAATTTTATTATTGGATTCCCAAGATTTCTTGAGCTATATCTTTGTAACTCATAAGCAATCCCAGCTATTAATGGCATGAATCCAAATCTTACTCCAACTTTAAGCAGTTGTTTCATAAGAAGTGTTTCTGGTTGTGGTATAAAACTATCTGCTATTGAATATACTAAAATAGAAATCATCATAACTATAAACAAAAAGCTTGTTCCACATCTAGGATGTAGTGTTGTATATTTTTTTGCATTTTCATGCTCAAGTTCTTCTTTATTTTCAAACACATAAATTGACTTATGCTCTGCTCCGTGATATTGAAAAACTCTTTTTATATCTTTATTCAAAGAAATAAAATATATATATGATAGGAATATTACTACTCTTAATATACCTTCCAATACATTTGCCATTCCTAAACTATTATGAAATATAAATCCTGCAACAAGTGAAGGCAATATCATAAATAATCCCATTCCCAAAAGAAGCGATAAAGCTAACGTTCCAATAAGCTGCCCCTTTGTTAATTCTTCCTCTTCTTCTCCTGATTGATTGGCAGCAAAAGTAAGCTCTCCTGTTCCAACAAACAAACTTTCAAGAAGGATTACAACTCCTCTTACAAAAGGTATCTTCATTAATTTTGCATTTGATTTTCCTAAAGTTTTCTTTCTATATACTATTTCACCGTTTGGTCTTCTTACTGCTGTGGCTATACCTTCTGGGCTTTTCATCATAACACCCTCAATAACCGCTTGTCCCCCAACAGAAATTATTTTTTCTTTTTTCATAATTACTCCTTCTACCCTATAAATAGAGTGCTTAAGATTATACCATAAAATAAAACTTGGCGCAAGGATAAAAGCTTTGATAAGCTTCCACTCTGTACGCCCAACTTCTAGTTTTATTATTGCTTATGTACCTATTATATCTATATTCCAGTTTTTCGTCAAAGCTTTCCTTCATTAATTCCTAGAAAAACTCATTATTTTTTCTTCTACCTCGTCAATAACATAATCTGGGGTAGAAGCCCCTGCACTTATTCCTACACTGTTTATTCCATTAAACCAAATTTGGCTTATATCATTTTTATCTTCTACCAAATATGTATTTTTATTTATGCTTTTAGACATTTTATAAAGCTTTTGAGTATTTGAACTCATTTGACCACCAATTACAATTACCAAATCTACTTCTTTTGCAAGTCGTGATATAGCTTCCTGTCTTTCATAGGTAGCTCCGCACAAATCATCTTTAAAAATCGCTTTCTTAAATTTTTCTTTTGCATAACTTTTTATGGCGTCAAACTTCTGATTATCATATGTTTTCTGTACCACAAAGCTATATTCCATATCCCTGTCCAAATTAGAATTTTTTAATTGTTCCAAATTTTCCATAATTGGAATTTTCTTCCCATAAGATAAGACTGCTTTAACCTCTGGATGATTTTTATCTCCAATATATATAACTTCCCTTTTTTCTTCTTCTCTCAGTTTAACAAGTATTGATTTTGTTACATAAGGACAGGTTGTATCTACCTTTTCAACATTCATCCCTTCCAGT
>Ga0183099_1000466_pt1 | contig 29972 bp, 25 predicted proteins | sample Biomet1_FD_127788 | JGI IMG/M metagenome (GOLD analysis project Ga0183099, IMG submission 127788) | Microbial communities from bioreactor (seeded with anoxic lake sediment) at LBNL, California, USA - Biofuel metagenome 1 | ecosystem: Engineered > Bioreactor > Anaerobic > Unclassified ...
CTTTATTTTGTCTTTAACTTGCTGCTCTATCCGGCTTTCATGATCTGCCATTATGCACTCCCATAAATCCTGTAATTGTATTTTGACTTGTTGACGTTCACATACCGCTTTGATTTTCCAGCTAAACCCCTCATCAATTATGCCCTATATTGAGCATATGTATGTATGCCCATTATAGGGCATAATTTAGTTAAAGTAAAGGGTAATGGGGATGAATAAGCTGATTTCTTATGCACCACTGTGGGAAACGATGAAGCGGAGAGGCGCAACCACCTATACTTTGAGGAACAAAGGAGAATATGACAACATCAGCGGATCTACAATTCTGAGGTTGCAGAAGAATGAGTCCGTTTCAACCAACACGTTGAATTCTCTTTGCAAAATCCTCAATTGCGAATTATCTGATATAGCCGAATATATACCAGATTAAGCAGAAAAGTGGAGTGGAGGAATAAAACAACCAAGGTCGCACGAGCGTAATCAGGTCGGCTGGAGCAACGTATTTTTATATTTCGTCTCTCTCCCTCGATACAGAACAGGCGCTCAACCCGGCTTGCTTTGCCGGCGTTGAACGCCTGTCGTCATAGCTATTTAATTCGTTTGCCATCTGCCACGCCAGTTTGAAGCCGCGAATAAAGCTGTCCATGGAAAGATCGAATGCCATCATGTTCAGATCATCCACGATCCTCAGAACGAGCTTTCGCTGCTCTACCGGGAGCTTGTCTCGCAGTATTACACGGTTTGCTTCCACAGCACGCTTCAATTCCGCCATCTCCGGCGGTGTGTAAAAGCTGTCATACAGCGCTTTCAGTGTTTCGTCCATGTGTCTCGCCTCCTTGTAGCAAGATATATTACCATAAGTCATAGAAGAAAGCTATCAAAAAGTAATAAAAATCAGGCATCGACTCAACAAAGGAGTCAATGCCTAATTTTTAAATTAACTGCAGTAATTTCCTGATATTTTCAAAATGCTTTTCGTTCTCAATGCCCTCAGCAAGCGAAAGGACTTCTGCAAATGGTGTAATATGCTGGCCCTCCAGTTGTTTGTCATAGGCTGTTGTAATACGGCAACCGGATAATTCTCGTCCATTGATAACACACAAACCGCTAATCACATCGTTTTCTGCAACAGGACTGACAGAAAACAGATACTTGTAAGCGAGATTCGGAAAATATCTGCTGAGTGCGTTGCCTGTCGTGCTGAATTTGGCATCACATAAGATGTATTTTGACGTGCATTCTCGGCTTATTTTTATCAAGAAATCAGGAACATAGTAGTGTCCTTTACGCTCAACGTCTTCATCTGTTCCAAAGGAGATTGTGTTATTGCGGTATAAGCCAATTTGGTTTACCGAACTCTTGTCCGAATCAAAGATGACCGGTTGATAGTAGAGAGTTATAATCTGCTGGCTATCTGAAAAAATGAATGTATTATTACACTGCGTGTTCTGATACTTCCATCGTTCATGCGTGGGATAATGGCAGGGTTTCGCCTCGGTTAATTTCAATCCTTGGCCTTTAAAATACTGAATGAATTTTGTCAGCAGATATGTTTCATATAGCAAGGATATTTTTATTAAAGAAAGCATGAATTTTTCTTGGCTAAAGTTATAGATACCAAAGGTAAACCACTGATGTATTCGAACGAAAATTCTGTTGTACTGAGGAACTGATAAGAAAACCGCAGTTGGTTTAGGTGGGCAGTTCAGAATTACACCTGTTGTTTGTAATGTATGCTGATAAATTGTCCATAGCTGTTGAAACCGATCTGTTAATTTGGTTATTACGCGTTTGTCCTCTTCGAGGATCTTTTTTGTGTGTGCAAAAATGAAATAGCTGGAATATATATATTCATCTTTACTTTCACTATCCGCAGGGAAGTTATCAATAATCTGATCAATTTTGCTGTTAAGCTCTTTTGTTGACAATACCATTTGCTTTAAAAACGATACAATTACTTGGTTTTCATAAATATCAGTCGAATAAATATTTTGCGTCACCAGTGTTTTGTTCGGCTGGTATGTACAGTTTCTTACGCGTACTCCTGCGATGCCAATTACTTGACGCAACTGCTCTGGGTGTTGCGTGATGTATTGCAAGGTACCTGGAGTCACTTGCTGTAATTTTTCAAATTGATCCACCATTTCATGCGAACACATTTTAAAGCGGCAATTTGCCTTGAAATAGCCATAGCTACTCTCATAAACAGACGCAATTTCATTTGCCAGCATAATTTGTGACTCCAGGCTCTTGCGACCACCATCCCTGAGATCCGCATAGTCTTTTGCCCTTGCTTCCCCATTTAATAGTAGCTCCTCTTGATGGGTATACACATACTCAACCATGGCCCGAACAGAGTCATTCAGCGCACCTTTGTGTACCAGAACAGCTATATAGCCGGTGTGTAGGTGAATTTCTTCCCCTGTTTTTAAGCTTATTACAATGGAAATATCGACAAATCCATAACAATCTAAAAATATGCGTTGCTGTCCCATTCCATTTTTGATTGGGAAATAGATATTCCCGCTTCTTATGACACAGTCCACTGGATCCCCGTTAACATAGAACTGAATCTGATCGATCGAGTCTGCCTCAAGACCTATTACTTGCGCAGTATAAGTCAAGTCAGAGAAAATCGCATTTGTCGATTCAGAAACATCGTCAATCGTCAGTGGCTCTCCAACGTCAGCAAATAGCGGAACAATCATAGCTGGACGACTATGTGGCAACAGCACTAAAGAATAATCAAGCTGCTCCAAAGACCATTCCCCCTCTGTTAATCATTATTATAGAAGAAGCGGTAATACCCCATCTGATCATCGCCCTTTGCAATTATGACTTTTAAGAGCTCTGCGGATTTGTTTAAATCATTTTGAGTACAAATGAGCTTTAATCCCTCAAGCCATTCCTTATATTCTTTTCCGCTTCCTACTATTTTGGGGAGAATCTTTTGAGCTACAGCATAATCCAAAGCGATTTTTTCAGATACAATACCATCTCGATTCTCTTCAAAACATCTTGCACCGGTGTACCAAAAATGTTCAATAGCTTTTTTAGCTCTTGGGCTGAGTACAACATTTTTACGCAGGCGTGTAAGTAAACTATCATATATTTGCTGAATCTCAATCGGCATGGAGACCACTATACTTTCGTCAGGAATAAATGCATTCTTGATTGATTGCCATGTTACAGGAACAACCTCATCTTCGTGAATTTTTGATCCGGCAGAGAAAGTGGAAAAACGCGGCAGAGAGATGATCCAGGCACGATCAATTAAGCGCGGCGACAATGTCTCTGTTGTATGATCATTGTTGATTGTTGCTACAAAATGAAGTGTTTGTGGTACTTTAAATGAATAATCCTCACCTAAATTTATTTCACTGTCCTCGTCCAAGTCATCGCACACATTCATAAAATCTGCCCAGTAGTATTCCATTGGGCTTAGATTCGCCTCGTCCAGCAGAATCAAAAACGGGAACTTAGCATAGTAATTCTTGGCTTCAACGTCAAGCAATTTTAACCCGTTGAACACACAGCGATTACTTTTGTCGAAATTTTTTGACAGAGGGTTGTAGTATCCAATAAAGTCCCGTTTCGATGTCCAACCACGCTCTACCGAAACCACGATATATCGTCCCGTTTCCAGCATAGAATCTGCTTTTTTTGCCAGCTTCCCAATTTTTCTAAGTCCCAATGCCTCACCCATCAAGTTGCAAATAGATGTCTTGCCACAGCCGGGTTCACCTGAAAAAACGGTCAAAAATCCTTGGGCCATACAGATGGCTATATTGATAATGTCGTTATTCTCATACTGCGGACGTGCAGTTTTTATGGTGCGACACAGGTATTCAATTAGTTCAGTTGCTCCCATATCACTTGCGGGCACGGCATTTACCGTTTCCACTGTTTCAGCGTATTTCTGAGCAACTCTTTCCGCCTCCCATTTTGCCGCTGCGGTGATCATCGTATTTGACATGTAACCGTCGAACGCAATGTTTACCATCCTGTCATGGTGGTTATTGATCATTTCGGAAAATGCAGTCTCAAGTCGCTGAGTGCCTTCATCAAGAAAGCGTTTATGAACTTCTATATCACTGATTTTTTGCTCTAATTTATTTTTTTCTTTATCAAGATCAAAAACGTTATGCGCAACTTCTAATTGCTGAAGTAGGCCATCCAATTGATCTTTCTTCTGGGTATACTCGGCTTCAAGTTTAGTCAGTTCTTCGGATCTTTGCTCAAAAATTGATGTTTCAACATCTCTCGTATTTTCCTTTAGATCAGAAAACGCCTTTTCTGCTCCAGCTCTTTCTTTCTGCAGAGTTTCAATTTCTTGTTCCAATTTCTTACGCTGCTCCTGCAATTCCCGGCAGTCTCGAACTCTCCCCAGCAAGTCGGGGTCTTGTGCAATGATCGCTTTTATAAGACGGTTTACTTGTGGTGTATCTTGACTTTTTGCAAGTAAATTGCCAATAGAGTCTCCTAGCGTTTCTGCGACAAAACTTTGAGTATCATCCAAGTCGCGCTCAGTAGTTAAAAAATCAACAAGCTGATTCATACGCTTTTTTCGAATTTCTTTTGGAAGATCAGCACCTGTCAAATTGGATGCCTCATATTGTTCCAGTAGCTTTTCTATATTAGCAAGATCCAGTTTTCCGCTTTTCTGAGCTGGCATATCCAAGCTTGCTTTAAAGCTTATGAGCAACTGTTCTATACCAATTTTATCTTCAAAAATGCGTTCAACACCGAACTTCGGATAAACAAGAGTCCAAGTTAAAATATCTTGTCCCCAATAACCGTCCGAAGAATTAACTTTAATGATATTGCAATCAGATCTTCTATATCCAGATATTAAGTACTTACTCTCTTTTAGTTGCGGACGAATATAAAATTCTCGATCAAACTCTCTGAACCCAACCTTATACGGACCTGCAAGCATCCCATTTGAAACTTCGCAAAATACCGTTACATCGGCGTATATTCCCGTTCCAGAAATAGGCATATTGGTTTCATTTTCAAAATCCTTCTCATCGAACTCTGAGTTAGAAACAAGCAAAGAAATGTTCTCGTTTTCCAAATATCGAATTTTCCCCTGATCAAACGCCTCGCTTGCAAAAATCTTGTAACCTGTTTTCGTGTTTCTCTCGCCCCGGACTTCGTTTGGTAGTAGCTTGTCCGTTTCAAATTCCAAAATTACTAAGCACTCTTCCGAAAAATGATTTTCCATATAATTGCGCTGTTCGGTGTTATTGTAGTTGTATGAAAGGTTAACATTTTCAAGGCTGGACTCCGGAAGCAACTTTCTTCGCTCATCCGGCGTTAGAAGAATTACTTGGTCATTTTTTATCTCGCACAGAGGTCTGAAATTAAAATAGATACCCGGTTCGTTGCCCTTTTTCTCAATGCATCCAATATAGACGCCCATGTCAGATACCCCCTATTTATTTTATTGATGATCAATTCTTGGATCTGTTGGTTTTTGTGCATCAGGGGGCAGTAGACAGGTCTTGCCTGACTTTACTGTTCCGGGAATGCGTCCCTGGGAGCACAGTAGAGCGACGCGTCGGGGAGAGACACCCCAAAGCTGGGCAGCTTGCTTCGTCGTCATAAAATCCATATTAAGCACCTAAACGACTATAATTCTACAAATTATAGTATATTTTTTCATCTGAATAGAGGCAAGCCTTTGCGGAAATAATTTCATGTTTCCCAAGTTCTTTTGCTAAGAACACACGCAAATAGTTTAAAATTTCCAAGCAAGTGCCTGCCTCGCCGCACTATAAAAAGAAACCTGGCGGATTTATTACTCTGTTTTGTATGCTGTTGCTCAGTACCTGTCTCAGTAGATCCGTCACGCCATTTGCCGCCTGTATTGTGGCAATCATGAGGAGATCAGTGTCCACTTCCGACCAGGGGATGTCATATCCCGAGTTACGAATGAGTTGTGTTAGGAAAGCGCGCTGGGTACGGCCATTTCCCTCGCGGAAGGGGTGGAGGTCGTTGGTGGCACAATATAAATCCACGATCTCGTCAGTAAAGGCATCGTGGGGCAGGCCACGGAAGTAACCCTGTTCTTTCAGGCGGTCGAAAATCAGCGCGGCACGATCTTCAATTTCTTCTATAGGGCAGAAGCGCGTGCCTTTCTTACTGATGTTGACGGTGCAGATTTGTCCTGCCCAGTCGTATAAGTCAGAGAAAAGAAAATGATGGATTGCCTTGTAGTGGGCAAAGTCAAAAGCGCCTTCAAGCGGTTGTTCTTCCAGCTTGGAGGCGTTAATATATGTGGCGAGAGTTTCCGCTTCGTTCAGGGTTTTCTCGACACGGATATCCAGCTTATTGAAAAGGACGGTTGTACCCGGATAGCAGTTATCTGAAATTGGATCAATGCTGTAACCCATTTATTTGGCCACCTTTGCCGCTTTTGCGGCAGTAAACTGCTTCAGGCACTCGGCTGTTGTGGTTTTGCCGCTGAGTACCTGCTTGCATTGATTGCGCATTTTGGGGGTTACTGTATATCCCTCCATACGGACGGACGCTTCCGCGTTTTTCATGAAAACAGTATAATCCTTTTTCGCCACGACGGCACCTCCAGACATAGAAAAATCTCCGTCAAGATACCTTGACGGAGACGTGGAGCTGGTGGGGTGACTCGAACACCTGACCTGCTGATTACGAATCAGCTGCTCTACCAACTGAGCTACACCAGCATCTGTGAGAACCGACTGTCTCCGTCGAAGTTCTGTTTGTTAGTACAATCAATTGAAAACGATTGCATTCATGTGGGCTTGGGGAGTTCACAGGCTGCTTTTGACTGTTGATTGTAAATCAATTGCAACAGGTTAAACTGCACCAATGAAATGAATTCTAACACATTTCCTCGGAAATTTCAACACCCTAATTATAAATCTATGGGGCAGACTGGACACGTCGAAACAAGCGAAATAAATTCAAAACCTCAAGTAGGATAGCACATTTTAGCGGGAGCGTCAATATAATTCTGCGGGATAATTTTCAAAGGCTGAGCGACTTTCCACAGGAGAGTGTATATTGCAAGGAGAAGCGAATATTACAAATGGTATTTTTGCAGGAAGAGGTGCAGGAATAAATCGGCGATTTGACCAGAGTCTCTAACATCACCATAGGGGAGCCGCGTTTACTTCCCAAATTGCTGTTTGATATACGGAAGAGGATTTGAAACAAGGTGATACGAGAGCCACTAGATAAGAAAATAAAATTTACATAAATCATATTGTAATTTTCAACTACAAAAAGTTATCCACATTTTCCACAGGGTTTTCAACAGTGAAAAATTGCTTGAAAATTAAAGCATTTAAAACAAAATGGTTAAAATTGGATGATCTGCAATAGCAAAAAACGACAATTAAAAAGCGTCAAAAGGGTTTACATAATGCGTAATAATTTGAAATTTTTACGCTGATTCCAAAAAAAATTGAATAAGCTATTTAAAATTAATAGAAAAAATATTAAAAATGCAAAATTGCAAGTTGACTCGCTTTACATGGCCTGTTCATAAATTCGTAATATTCATTTTCAAATGCATACTGCAAAATCGACAAAATAACGTTACCGACCCGAGAATCGGAAACGATGAAAAAAGCAGGGACAGTTTTCGACAAGCGGAAACTGTCCCTGGAATAATCAGGTGTCGATGTCGCGGGTGGCGTAGGCGTTCAGATCCATGCCGGCCGTATGGCCAGCGCGGAATTCATAATAGCCCTGCGCGCCGATCATGGCGCCGTTGTCCCCGCAGAGACTCAGCGGCGGCAGGTAAAGCTTGCAGCCCGCTTTTTCGCAGGAGGCCTGCAGGTCGGCGCGGATCATGGAGTTGGCGGCCACGCCACCGGCGGCACACATAGTTTTGTAGCCTTTCAGGGCGAGGGCCTTCATGGCACGGGGAACCAATTCTCTACTGACGGCGTTGGTGAAGTCCCACGCCAGTGCCGCGCGATCCAGCGGCTGGCCAGTTTGCTCCTCATGATGAGCCAAGTTCACCACCGCAGTTTTCAGTCCGGAAAAACTCATGTCCAGCTCCGCGCTGTCCACATGGGCGTGGGGAAGGGTGTATACGCCGCCCTGAGACTGCTGGGCCAGCTCGTCCAGCGGTTTTCCTCCGGGATAGGGAAGCCCCAGTACCCGGGCGACCTTATCGAAGCATTCTCCGGCGGCGTCGTCCCGGGTGGCACCCAGAATGCGGATATCGGTATAATCCTGCACGTCCGCGATCAGCGTGTTTCCACCGGAGATGGCCAGCGCCAAAAACGGCGGCTCCAGTGCTGGAAACGCCAGATAGTTGGCGGCGATATGGCCCCGGATATGATGGACGGGGACCAGGGGCTTCCCCCAGGCAAAAGCCACGGACTTCGCAAAGCTCAGCCCCACAAGCACCGCGCCGATCAGCCCTGGCGCGTAGGTGACCGCCACCGCGTCGATGTCATCCTTTCCACAGCCAGCGTCCTTCAACGCCCGCTCCGTCAGGGCTGCAATGGCCTCCACATGCTTTCGGGAGGCGATCTCCGGCACCACACCGCCGTACAGCGCGTGCATGTCTGCCTGAGAGGCGATGGCGTCGGATAAAATGCGCCGCCCGTCCTCCACCACCGCTACGGCGGTCTCGTCGCAGGAGGACTCAAAAGCCAGAATTTTCATTCGATCATCTCTTTCTGATGGGGTTTTATTGGTCCCATGGTACCAGAGGCATGGGTTTGGCGTCGGCGGGGCAGGGAATGCGCAAGTATCTCGCGTATTTTTCTGCGCCGAAGCGGCTTTCGTAAATAAAGCGGTGCTGACAGATGAGGTCCGCTTCGTCCACAGGCCCTTCTGACCAGTAAAAAGTTTTATAGTGGACGCCAAAGGCTTCGGTATCATAGCTGGCCAGCGCTGCTTCGTTCCGCATGTAAAAACCCAGCCGCCGTTCCGCCATGAAAGGATCCGGGGCCTGCACCGGGTCCTCTGCCTCACCGATGATCGTCCAGCCGGCGTAGATCCCCCGCAGAAGACGGAGTGTCTTCGCGCCAAATCCACCGCCGCGTTGGGCGGGGGAGACGCACAGGTAATCCAGAAGTACCCACCCGGGCACACCCAGCCACAAAAAGCATGTGCCTATAATTTCTTTACCGTCCAGCAGCACCAGCGGATCATAGCACCCGTCGGCAAGCATGTCCGTCATGGCCCGCAGGGGCTTCAGCTCCACAGACGGGAAGGAGGGGCGCAGTAAGGTCTCATAGACTGCCTTCAACTCCGCTGGGGTCGCCGTTCTCAGTTCCATAATTAAACTCCAATGTCATAATGAGCGCGTCCTCTCTGGGGTGCTCATAGTAATTTTTCCGCCGTCCGGCGGTACGGAAGCCGTGGTGCCCGTAAAGCACAATGGCAGCCGTGTTGCTGGGGCGAACCTCCAGCGTCAGAAAAGACAGCCGGTTTCCTTTGGCGAAGTCAATGAAGACCTGCAAGAGCTGGGAGGCCACGCCCTTTTGCCGCTCTTCAGGGCGGACGGCGATGTTGGCGATGTATCCCTCGTCCAGCACGACCTGAAGTCCCGCGTAGCCCACTACGTGATCGTTTTCGTCCAGAGCCGCAAGAAAAGCGGAGCAGGCATTGTCCAACTCCTCTGCCAGCATGTTCCGTGACCAGGGCGCGGAGAAGCACACCTTCTCCAGCGCCGCGATCTCATCCAGATGGTCTGCGCTCATGGGAACGATGCGCACTTGTTTTCGTTGTTCCATAGATTTCCTCTTTTCAAAAGCCTTAACCGAGTTGATTTTCGTACGGAATCAGCCTTTGGCTTCCAGCCAGTTTTTTCCCCAATGGGCGTCGGCGGTCAGGGGGACGGACAGGCGGGCCACGCCCTCCATCTCCTCCGCCAACAAAGCGGCGGCCTTTTGCGCATCCTCATCGGGACACTCCACGATCAGCTCATCGTGGACCTGAAGGACCAGCTTTGCCAGGGGCAGCTCTGCTTTCAGCCGCTTCCACACCGCGATCATGGCCAGCTTCATAATGTCCGCCGCCGTACCCTGAATGGGCATGTTCAGTGCTACCCGCTCACCGAAGGAGCGGAGGTTGAAGTTGCTGGAGGTGAGTTCCGGCAGGTCCCGGCGGCGGTGATACAGGGTTTCCACGTATCCGTCCGCCCGGGCTTTTTCCACCACATGATCCATATAGGACCGGACGCCGGGGAAGGTGGCGAAATATGCGTCCATATAGGCCTTCGCCTCTTTTTGACTCACACCGATGTCCTGACTGAGGGAGAAGGCCGAAATGCCGTACACAATGCCGAAATTGACGGCCTTGGCCCGCCGGCGCATCTCATGAGTCACATCCTCACGGGCCACGCCGAAGACCTTGGAGGCGGTCTGGGCGTGAAAGTCGCCGCCGGAGAGGAAGGCGGCGCGCATCCCCTCGTCGCCGGAGATGTGGGCCAGGAGCCGCAGCTCAATTTGAGAGTAGTCCGCGTCCACCAGCACGTATCCGGGCTCGGGTACAAACATTTTCCGAATCTCGCTGCCAAGATCGGTCCGGGTGGGAATATTCTGTAAATTTGGCTCCGTGGAGGAGAGCCGACCGGTGGCGGTGACGGTCATCTGAAAGTTGGTGCGGACTCTTCCGTCTGGGTCCAGAGCTTTCAAAAGTCCGTCGGCATAGGTGGATTTCAGCTTGGTGAGCTGGCGGTACTCCAGCACCGCGTCCACAATGGGACTTTCCCACCGCAGCTTTTCCAGTACGTCCGCATTGGTGGACCAGCCGGTTTTCGTCTTCTTTCCATGAGGAAGGCCCAACCGGTCGAACAGGATCTCGCCCAATTGCTTGGGGGAGTTAATGTTGAACTCGCCGTCGGCCAGCTGGTAAATTTTTGTTTCCAACTCTTTTGCCCTGCGGCTCAGCAATTCTCCAAAATCGGACATAGCTTTCGCGTCCACTCGGCAGCCCGCAAGCTCCATCTCCGCAAGACACCGGCACAGCGGCAGCTCGACGGTCTCAAAAAGCTCCCACTGCCCCCGTTCCCGCAGCTTTGGCACCAGCGCGTCATACAGCGCGTCCACAGCGGTGGCATAGCTGTTGAAGGATGCCTCTGCCGCAGTCCGGTCGCCCAGCAGGGCAAAAGCATCCAAGCTCAGATACAGGGGCTTTGGCAGTTCCTCATTGAAATAGGAGACAAACAGCCGCCCCAGGTCGTAGCTCCCCGCAGTGGCGTCCATCAGATAGGCAGCCAGCGCCGTGTCGAAGAGGAAACCCTCGGCGGGAAGGCCGTTTGCCAGCAGCAGGTGCATCAGGTCCTTCACATTGTGGGAAACCTTTTTAATATCCCCGGAGAAAAGGGAGGAGAGCAGAACGTTCCAATCTCCCTCGTAGCGGTCAAAAAACAGCTCCGCCATGACGGCGGTATCGTCTTTGGTCTCACAGTACACCGCCACACCGATCAGGTCCGGCAGCGCCAGCAGAGAGATATGGTCGGAACTGCGCCACAGCTCCAGCAGCTTCTCTGCCTTCGCGGCGTCCGTCACCTGCTCCACCGTGACGGTGGCGGAGGCGCCCTCACTTTCAACGGAAACAGGTCCGTCCTGCCGGAGGCCGAACCGATCGATGAGTTTGGAAAATTCCAGCTTCAAAAACAGGGAATAAGCCTCCGGTCCGGGGGCTTTCACTGTGTTGGTTCCCGGGTCGAAGTCCAGCGGCGCGTCGGTGACGATGGTGGCCAACCAATAGGAGTGCCGGGCGGATTCCTCACCTTCCGTCAACTTTTTGACGGCGGCGGGCTTCGCCTCAATGTCCGGCAGCTTTTCGTAGATCGCATCGATGGAACCGTATTTTTGGATCAGGTCCATGGCGGTCTTCTCCCCCACGCCCGGAACTCCGGGAATGTTATCGGAGCTGTCGCCCATCAGCGCTTTCAGGTCGATCATGTGGATGGGGTCAAAACCGTATTGCTCTCGGAAAGACTCCGGCGTCATGTCCTTGGTGGTAGTCTGGCCCATGCGGGTGGAGACCAGCTTCACTTTCGTTTTTTCCGAGATGAGCTGAAGGGAGTCCTTGTCTCCCGTCACCACCACGCAGTCCCAGCCCGCGGCCTCGCACCTGCGGGAGATGGTACCCAGCCAGTCATCGGCCTCCCAGCCCTCCGCTTCATAGCGGGGGATGTTCAGCGCGTCCAGTACCTCCTTCAGAACCGGTACCTGCATCCGCAGTTCCTCCGGCATGGGCTTTCGGGTGGCCTTGTAGTTCTCGTCCGCTTTATGGCGGAAGGTGGGGGCGTGAAGGTCGAAGGCGACGCACACAGCGTCGGGCTGCTCCTCGTCCCGCAGGCGCAGGAGCGTGGTCAAAAACCCGTAAATCGCGTGGGTATAGAGTCCGTCCCGGGTGCTGAGGGGGCGGATGCCGTAATAAGCGCGGTTCAAAATACTGTTGCCGTCGATGGCCATGAGCTTCATAGAGGGGCCTCCGCTCTTCAAAGTTTATTGCAGCACCACTCATGTTGCGGCTGCCATTAGATAGTATAACGTATTTTTCCTTTTCAAGCAACTGTAATGAAACTGCCGCCGTCGGGGGCAAAGCTGGTTGCCTGACGACGCCTTTCCCTCGTTCCGAAAGTCTCCACGAACGCCGCAGGAAGAGTTTCCCACGTCTCCCTAAAAAGCAGCGAGAAAAAGTTTTGCTTGAAATCTCTAAATTCCTATGGCAGAATAGGGATAAGAACGGAGGGGTTCCATGAGAATATCCACAAAAGGCCGATATGCTCTGCGACTGATGATTGATCTCGCATGCCGGTCGGAAAGCGCGCCGGTGTCGCTGAAGGATGTGGCGGCGCGGCAGGACATTTCACTGAAATATCTGGAACAGATTGTGGGCCTCCTCAGTAAGGCCGGATATGTTCGCAGTGCCCGCGGTCCACAGGGAGGCTACCGTCTGGCCCGTGCGCCGGAGAATTACACAGTGGGAGAAATCCTGCGTCTGACGGAGGGCAATCTGGCCCCGGTGGCCTGTCTGGAGGACCCGGAGAACCTTTGCGAGCGATGCAGCCAGTGCGGGACCGTGGATTTCTGGTCGGGACTGTACACAGTTATCAATCAGTATATCGACCGTTTTACTCTGGCGGATCTGGTGGCCGCTGAGCGGCGTAAAGAGCAAAAATAGAGAATAAAAGCAGCGTGCCGGGAAGAAAGCTCCGGCACGCTGTTTCTCATTAGCATATTCTAGATTAAACGAATTTGATATCCTGCTCCTCCGTGTCAAAGACGGCAACGCAGTGGTTGATAACGGTTTCAATGTTGCGACTTGCGTTACCAATCGTCAGCTTCACGCCTGGGTATACCGTGCCGCATTCCAGGCGGCAGTTGTGCAGCTTGTTCAATTCGTTCACCAACTCTGCCTGGTGGGTCAGCAGAGATTTTCCATACTCAGCCATCTGGATCAGTTGCTCTTCTGCTGACTGGATCTCCGCACTGGACCGGGCGTCTGGGCGATCCTGGGCTTCCAGCCGCTTTTTCAGATAAGCGGAGCGTTTAGTCAGCTCCGCAGCCTTTTTGCGAATGGAAACCAATTCTTTCTGAATGGCCAGCAGATCTTCCCGAATTTTTGGCTGAACGCCCAGAGTGATTTCTGTGGAACGGCCGGACTGGGAGCCAATGCAGGAAGCCTTAATGTGGTTGGCGGCAACCACCTGTCCGCCGATAATAGCGCCCCTGCTGCCGGTGGCTTGAATAGAATCGCTGCAGAAGATGCAGGAGGTCAGAATATAGTCGGATTCCAGACTTTCGGCATAGACCGTACAGCTTTCCAGATGCTTCGCCCGAACGTGCGTACCGCGGATAACGGCCTGATTGTTACCGGACACACCGTTGGAAATTATTACATCGCCACCGGCCTCCACCGTTGCGGCCTCCACCAGCCCGTTGATGGTGATGTTTCCCGTGGCTTTTACCGAAAACTGCTCCCGAACGTCACCCCGAATGGTTACATCCCCGTGGAAATCGATATTTCCGGTGGAATAGTCCACGTCAGAGGTAATATTCAACAGGTTATTGACATTAAAAACGCCGCCTCTGAACTCCAAAAACCCGTCTATAGTGGCTAAAAGCTTTGTCCTGTCTTCACTGAGCGCGGTGTTGCTCCCTGCGGGAACTTCGGCGGACTTTACCGGCTTGGGCGGGATTGCGACGCCATCCACCCTGAGTCCGGCAGTACCCTCCACAGGGAGACGAATGTCGCAGATCACCGCATTCTTTGCAATAGCCTGCACGTTGCTCTGCGCGCGGTAATCCACAGTACCAGAGTCCACATCGCTAATTTTTCTGACAAAATTCCGAAGAAAATGATCCTCCGTCCAGCCGTCCTGTCCCTCTGTGGGCGGGGTTCCCAAGGCTATGGGGCAGAGACAAAAGTAAGGCCTGTTTGTAAAAGCGGCGAGGAGGGCACTCTGATTGACACCGGAAGTGATATGGGCACCCCGCAACAGAGCCTGACCGTCTTCCACGGTGAGGTGTTTTCCGTTTCCACTGGGGGGAAGCAGAAAAAGCCACGCCGCCATGCCGTCTCCGGAGACCAGCACCTGTCCCATTTCATCCACATCCAGAGGCGCGGGAGGCACGGATTCTGCGGACACTCCGCCGCCCGTCGTGTTTACAGAGTCCGATTGGGATTCACTATCCGATTCAGAGGGGGCGGAGACCCGCTTGTCCAGCGTCGGTCCGTCGGTAGGCTTGGCTGGAGCTTTGGCCTCCAATTTAGCGCGGACCTGCGCGGCACTGGACTCCATGTCCAGCCAGCGCTGAGACAGCGCGGCCAAATCTCTTAAAACCTTATAGAAGCTTGTTTCCAGTGTTTTTAAGGGAAAGCCAACTCCGCCACTTTGAGCCTGCAATTGAGGATTCAAGGTAGGTATACCCGGCTGGCCGCACTTATCCCATACCTTTGCCAAGGGATTGCCCATGGGAACGGCAAAGGCATCTGCTTTTGTAGGAGCGGACTGAACCTGCTTTTGAGGTTCGTCTGAGATCTGCTCCGGTTCCAGAGCAGTCTGCTCCAGTGATTCCGGTGCGACCGGCTCTGACGGCTGTTCGTTGCCGCCTTTGTCGTGCGCGCCAAAGGCAAAAAACTTCTTAAAATTTCCAGTATGGCTTTCCGGCATCTCTCTCACTCCCGTTTTCGGTTGTACTTTCAAACCGCATAGGCGGAGGAAAGCACTCATGTTTTTGTATACTTTGACGGAAGGTTACAAAAACACAAAACTTTTGTATAATTATATCACAAAATATCACAAAGTCAAATGAAGTGTCATATAAAAGTACAGACGGGCCGGCAGACAGGATTCAGTCACTGTTGGAGCGGAGGGGATAGCGGAAAACGCAGTTTCCGGATTTCAGATCGTAATAGCAGAACGCGCCGTTCTGCACGGCGGAGCAAAGACCGTTCCAGAGGAGGGGCTGATAGAGCGTGTAGGATTCGTCCGACAAAGAGAGAAGAGGATGCTTATCTGCGTCCATGATATTCAGCATGGAGCAACTGGACTCATTGCCGCTGTAGTCATGGCTGTAATAGTAGAGCGTTCCGGTGACGGGGTCCACCAGCGGGCTGTACCCGCCGGAATCGCTCCCGCCGCCGTCCGGCCACTGAGCGGAAAAGCCCTGAGGTGGGTCCGGACTGAGGGTGCCGTCGGCGATGTTCAAATAGCAGAACGTGCGCGAGTCCTCGATCGTCTCGTCGAAGCCCACCACGTAGAGAACGCCGTCCTTTGCGGACAGCCGGGGATCGCTTTCCTCTCCGAAGTAAAGGGAGGTGGAGCCGCTCAGATAAGGCGTGAAGGCAGAGCCGGGAAAATAAGCGACGGTTTTTCCGGTGCTGTCCAGTACGGTGACGGAATTGTCCGGCTCAACCACCGCCAGATGGGTACTGTCCACGAATACGGTTCCGGCGATACCGAAATCCCGGACCCAGCGCCCGTCTGGGGCTGCCACCGTGCAGAGAAATTCCCCGGCCTGAGACATCATTCCGTTGCCCGTCCCGCCGTCGGGGCCGCCTTTTTGCAAGATGAGAAAAGGCGCGGAGACCGGCAGATTTCCGGAGTAGTCCGTGCTCGCGCAGATGTCAGCGTATACCGGTTCCGTGACCACCCGCCCGTCGGCAGTTACCAAGCCGAACAGCGGCAGGCGGTCTGTGATGTAATCGCTGATGGCGGGCTCCTCGCCCAGATAGGGGAGCAGGGGGCCGTAATCGTCCCGGGCGGTGAGCGCGTCTCCCTGATAGGGTTTGAAATTACTGTACAGTGCTTTCACCGTGTTCGGCTCATAGGGCGTCAGCTTGGACCAGTCCGTGTAAACAGGAGAGACGGTCTGCGGTTCCGGACTTTTCGCCGGGGCGGAAGAGGGCAACGCTCCGCAGCCTGCCAGAAGGACCGTGGCCAGCAGGCACCCGATAATTTTAGCCCGGTTCATTTCTGCACCCCCTCCTCCACAGCGGAGACAGAGACGTAACCCTCCTGAGCAACCAGTTTCTGCCCCTCGTCGGAGAGAATCCAGTTGTACAGGACCTGCGTGGCCTCTGTGGGCTGCGCAGAGCAGACCACGTAGTAATTGTTCAAAAAAGGATAACTGCCGCTGCGAATCGTATCCGTGTTGGGGTCCACGCCGTTCACGGCCAGAATTTTCAGCCCATCGGCCATCTTCATGTCGTTGGCGTAATAGTATACCGTGTAGCCGATGGCGGAGGCGGAGTCATCATAGGCGGAGACGGCTTTGATCAGGTCTCCCATCTCACCGCGGACATAATCCGCCGGAGCCTCCATCATAGGCAGGTCGCCCATGACCAGCTTTTTCATGGCGGTCTGACTCCCGGCCTCCTCATTGCGCTGGAAGGGGACAATATCCAGATCATCGCCGCCCACCTCGGACCAGTTGGTGATCTCGCCGGTATAGATTTTCTGGATCTGTTCGGTGGTAAGACTGTCCACCGGGTTATCCGCGTTTACCACGAACACCAGCGCGTCGATGGCAAACGGTTCCATCTGCCACTGAAATTTTTGCTCCTCCTTTTCCTGCCAGATAACTTCCGCCGGCTCCGCGGCAATCAACAGGTCCACGTTGCCCGACATGAGCTGGCGGTAAGACTGGGTGGTCTTGGAGAACTGAATCAGATCGCCGACGTCTTCCCGGCTTTCACCCAGAAGGACGCTGGCGATGGCTTGTCCCAGAGGAACGGTTGAGGTAGAGCCGTCCAAGTGGGGGAAATTCTCCCGTGTAAAGACGAACTGTCCCTCCTGGGGCGCGGGGGCGGCAGACGCGACAGAAGATGAGGCGGACGAGGCTGCGGGCGGCGCTCCGCAGGCGCTGAGGGTCAGGACCGCCGCAAATAAGAGTGGAGAGACAAGATGCTTTTTCATGTTAAGACTCCTTTCACTTTTCCGAAAGCGGCCACGCACCGCTCCCTGCGCTGTACCGGATTTCTTTCAGAACTGTTAGAATCGAAATGGACAATGCTTGCGTATCTGCGGCTCATCGCCGCCTTTGAAGGAAGCGAAAAGGCCGCGCCGCAGGACGCGGCACGGCCTCTATTCAGACGTCTGCGCACAAAGAGCAGATACGCGATGTAACAGCCGCTATGCGGCCATTGTATCGAAAGCAATCAAAAAAATAGGAAATAAACGGAAACAAATTCTATCAATTTGGTGACGACTCTTCCAGCAAATGCATTACCGAGACCTCATAGGCTGTCCGCTGCTGGGGTACGCCATCCACCACTTTGGTGTAGACCCGGCTCTGAAACCGACCCTCAATCCCCAGAATATCCCCGACTTTTTTGTGGCTGACGGTCTGGGCGAGCTGACCCCAGATAATGACGGGCAGATAGTCTGCCCGGCCGTATCTCCGACCCACCGCCAGCATCACGTCGCAGATGCTGCGCCCTAGAGGCGTCCGTCGGAGGATAGGAGGCTTGCACAGCGACCCTTTCAGAATGATACGGTTTACCGGATCGCCGTCCCAGAGTTCAAACGTCATGGCGTAAACCGTAAGTACCAGACGGCTTCCGTAGCCGCTCTTGTTGTTAAATGAACGGAGCTGGCCCAGAACCCGCAGCCGCGCACCCTCCTTTACCATCGGCGGAAGGGGAGCGTGCAGGAGAATGAGGAGCGTGTCCGACTGTCCGGAGAGACGCTCCACATATAGGGGGACACTGTAGAATTTGACGCCGTGGTTTTCGTGGGAGAAGCTGGGCGGGGCGGAAATCACACCGCACAGTTCCACTTCGTTTCTGCTTTGTTCCATGCCGTACACCTCTGTCCGTAAAGATGGCAGAATAGCAGCAGGCGCAGCAAAACATACGGCCACACGGTCTGCGTGTGGCGTTGATTTGCAAGATGCCGATACCTATATTCCACCGCAGAAAAACCGGCGTCGCCGGTTCTCCGCCGCGGCTGCGGCGGGCAGACGCAAGCGTCTGCATCTGTGGTACAGACTATGAGGGGCCTGTCTGAAATAGACCGGACAATTTTGCTTTTCAAACCTGGGAATCCGTGTATAATAAAAGCAAATGAAAGAAAAGGGAGAAATGCCCAATGGCAAATCTGATGGATTATCTGGACTGGCGGGGAGACCTGACTTTTTTACAGGCCCCCTTCAACGAGGTAGATAACCTGATTTTGGCGGAGCTGGCTTTCGTGGACCTCCACGGCATCGTTCCCGGTATCGACAAAGGAGAGGGGGTAACTCTGAGGGACGCGGCGGCGCGGTATTTTGCCGATGGACGGGGTAAGGTGCTGGAGAGCAGTGTGCTGGTGCCGGCACTGATTCCGGACATGCTGGAAAAGATGTGTGCCTCGGCCCGGTTTGGCGATTTGCTTTTGAACTGCTATGAGGAGCTTCTGGACGAGGCTCATGCGGAGCAGTTCGCCGCCATTGCCGTGGAACTGCCGGGGCGTAGTGCCTACATTTCCTTCCGAGGAACGGATGACACGCTGGTGGGCTGGAAGGAGGACTTTGACATGGCCTTGCTGGACACGGTACCCTCTCAGCTGCGGGCGGCGGACTATGTACAGCGCGCGGCGAGGCGGTACAAGGGTTGGAAGCTGTATCTGGGCGGACACTCCAAGGGCGGAAATCTGGCGGTGTACAGTGCCGTCAATTGCGGAAAGGCTGTTCAAAACCGCATCGTCGCCGTTTACAACAACGACGGTCCCGGTTTTCGGAAGACGCTCATGAGCCGGGAGGAGCATAGACGGGTGGCGGACCGGATTCTTACGATCTTGCCAAAGTCCTCCGTGGTGGGGCTGCTGATGGAGCACGAGGAGGATTTTATCGTGGTGGACTCCACCCAGGTGGGGGTATTGCAGCACGACGGGTTTTCCTGGTGTGTCCGGGGACCGGAGTTTGTGCGAATGGATGATCTGACCGGCGTGGAGACGAATGATAAGGCTCTGAAGGAGTGGGTGAACAGCCTCGATCAGGAGCAGCGGGAAAAGTTTTCCGACGCGCTGTTCACGGTGCTGTCCGCCTCCGGTGCGGCCACGCTTGCGGAGATGCGATCTCAGGGGACCAAGTCCGCCGCCGCCATGCTGAAGGTCATGGTGGGACTGGACAAGGAAACCCGCGCGGCACTGAATTACGCCATCGGCGTGCTGTTTATCAAAAGCGGCGCCCAGTCCTTGCTGGACGACTGGAAACGGGAGAGCCGACGCCGCCGAAAGAAGAGGGAGGAACGGAAGGAGAGCCGGGGCGAATAGGACGGAGAAGAGCATAAGAAACCCGGCGGGGACTCAAGTCCCCGCCGGGTTAACGCTTGTATTTTAGAATTACCGCTCTTCGCGGAAGTAGGGAAGGCCCAGAGATGCGGGCGGCTGGTTTTCCTTCTTATTGCGCATGGAAACCGCCACCAGTACGACCAGGGTCACGATATAGGGCAGCATCTTGAACAGTTCCTGAGAACTGCGGTTCAAACCGGGAATGTAGAAATACATCCAGAACAGCAGACCGAACAGGTAAGAGCCCCAAATGGCGTGGAGGGGCTTCCAGGTGGCAAAGATGACCAGAGCCACAGCCAGCCAGCCCAGAGACTCGACTCCGCCGTCATTTGCCCAGGTGCCTTTCGTATAATCCATCACATAGTAAAGACCGCCAAGGCCCGAGATGCCCGCGCCGATGCAGGTGGCCAGATACTTGTTGCGCGTGACGTTGATGCCCGCGGCGTCGGCAGTGCCGGGATTCTCACCCACGGCCCGCAGGTTCAGGCCCCTCCGGGACCTGCTCATGAAGAAATGCAGCGCCACCGCAATGATGATCGCCGTGTAGGCGAGAAAGCCGTATGAAAAGAACAGCTTGCCCACAGTTCCCAGCCCCGACAGGGGAGTGGAGGACCGAAAGGCGGAGGAGGTGGTGGCCACGGAGATCTGTCCCACGCCGCCGGCCAGCTTGTTCAGGCTTCCGCCGAAGAAGTTGGCGACACCGCCGCCGAAGATCGTCAGTGTCAGGCCGGTGACGTTCTGGTTGGCCCGGAGGGAGATGGTCAGAAAGCTGAAAATCAACCCGCCCAGCGCCGCCGCGCCAAAGGCGCACACCAGCGAGATTATAAGCCCCACCATCGGGGAGGGGGTGGATGTGGACGCCTCATAGAAGAACGCACCGATCAGGCCCGCGATACCGCCCAGGTACATGATACCAGGGACACCCAGATTCAGGTTGCCGGACCGCTCCGTCAGGATTTCGCCGAGAGCGCCAAACATGATGACCGAACCGAACATGATGGCGGCCTGGAACAGGGAAACAAATTGTGTCATATGTCCACCCTCCCTCAGCCGTGCTTACGGCGGAAGCTGACCTTGTAGTTGATGAAGAACTCGCTGCCTAAGATGCAGAACAGCAAGATACCGGTAATAATGTGGGAGACGAAGTTATTCAGGTTGTACCGGGAGGCAATCTCCACGGCGCCTTTTTCCAGGAACATCAGCAGGAAGGAGAATAGAATCATCACGAAGGTATTGAATTTCGCCAGCCACGCCACGATGATGGCTGTGAATCCCCGGCCTCCGGCGGTGTCGACGGAGATGGTGTGAGATGAGCCGGAGACGGCTAAGAATCCCGCGATGCCGCAGATGGCGCCGGAGAGGAACATGGTGCGGATGTAAACCTTCTTGACGTTGATACCGGCGTACCGTGCGGTGTTCTCGCTGTCACCCACCACGGAGATCTCATAGCCCTGCTTGGAGTATTTGAGGTAAATGTACATAAGCACAGCCAATGCCAGCACGATGACGACGTTCAGGGTGTACGCCTGCCCGAACACGCTGGGAATCCAGCCTGCCCGGGAGGTCTGGTTGATAATACCCACGGAGTTGGACCCTGCGGGGTTTTCCCACTTGGACACGGCGTAGCTGGTCAACTGGATGGCGACGTAGTTCATCATCAGGGTGAACAGCGTTTCGTTGGTGCCCCAGCGGGCCTTGAACACGCCGGGAATCAGACCCCAGACGCCGCCCGCGATCACGGAGACGATCAGCATGATTACCAGCAGCGCCGGCGTGGGGATAGAACCGCCCAGATAAATCATGCAGGCCGCGGTGGCGATGCCGCCCACCAAGATCTGCCCCTCCGCGCCGATGTTCCAAAATCGCATTTTAAAGGCCGGGGCCAGACCCACGGCGACGCAGAGCAATCATCATGGCGTCCCGGATGGTGACCCACGCCCGGCGAGAGGTACCGAACGCGCCCTCAAACATGGCGCCGTATACCTTCAGGGGGCTGAGATGAACGATGGAGAATATGACGAGGCCGGAGATCACCAGCGCTAATATCAGCGCCGTGCCGCGGATGGTCCAGGCCTTGCCCCTGGAGATGCCGACCCGTTTGGAGACGTGGATGAGGGGCTCTCTGTGTTCAGCTACGGGACTGCTCATAGGTCTGCCCCTCCTTCCTGAACTGGGTCATCAGAAGACCGATGCCCTCTTTCGTGGCTTCCTCCCGGGGAACGATGCCGCTGACCTGACCGCCGCAGAGGACCAGAATCCGGTCGCACAGCTCCAGCAGGACATCCAGATCCTCGCCGACGTAGATCACGGCGACGCCCTTGAGCTTTTGCTCGGTCATGAGATTGTAAATCGTATAAGAGGTGTTGATGTCAAGACCCCGGACGGCGTAGGCGCTCATGAGTACCGTGGGGTCCATGGCAATCTCACGGCCCACTAACACCTTCTGCACGTTGCCGCCGGAGAGCTTTCTTACCGGTGTGTTGACGCTGGGCGTGACGACCTCCAGCTCTTTTACGACCGTTTCTGCCAGCTTCCTTGGCTTTTTCCGGTCGGCAAAAACTCCCCGGCCGGTGAGGTAGCTGCGCAGGAGCATGTTGTCCGTCAGATCCATGTTGGCGACAAGCCCCATGCCCAGCCGGTCCTCCGGCACAAAGGACAGAGCCACGCCCATTTTCGAGATATCCAGCGGATTTTTGCCAATCAGCTCGTGGACATGCTTCTGATTCTCTGAATCGTCCGCGGGGGCATCCGGAATCCACTGTTCGTCCTTATAGAAAATATGGCTGCCCGGCTCGCATACCTGAAGGCCCGCAATGGCCTCCAGCAGCTGCTTCTGGCCGGAGCCGGAAATGCCCGCGATGCCCAGAATCTCGCCGCCGCGGGCGGTAAAGCTCACGTCGCTGAGACGGGGGACCCCATCTTTATCCTTCACGGTCAGATGCTGAATCTCAATGCGTTCCGTTACTTTCTCCGCTTTGGGACAATCAATGTTCAACTCCACGGCCCGGCCCACCATCATGTCGGTGAGCTTCTGGGGGTCCGTTTCACTGGTCTTCACATCTCCGATGTACTTGCCTTTTCGCAGTACCGCCACCCGGTCGGATACATCCATGACCTCGTGCAACTTGTGGGTGATAATGACTAAAGCCTTGCCATCTGCTTTCATGTTCCGCATGACCGCAAACAATTTGTCGGTCTCCTGCGGCGTCAGGACGGCGGTGGGTTCGTCCAAAATCAAGATATTCGCACCCCGGTAAAGGACTTTCACGATCTCCACCGTCTGCTTCTGAGACACGGTCATGTCATAGACCTTCTGATTGGGGTCAATGTCGAAGCCGTATCGGTCGGCGATCTCCTTGACCTTTAACGCGATGTTCCTGCGGTCCAGCTTTCCGTCCTCGTTCAGTCCCAGAACAATATTTTCTGCGGCAGTGAATACGTCCACCAGCTTGAAATGCTGATGAATCATACCGATGCCCAGATCGAACGCATCCTTGGGGGAGCGAATAGTCACGGCCTTTCCGTTTACATAGATCTGCCCCTCGTCGGGGTAATAGATGCCGGAGAGCATATTCATCAGCGTGGTCTTACCACTGCCGTTCTCCCCCAAAAGAGAGAGAATCTCTCCGCACTGAAGCTCAAGATCCACCTCGTCGTTGGCGACGACTTCGCCAAACCGCTTGGTAACCCGCTTCATCGAGACTGCGCAGGCTGTTTCCAAGAAAGACCATCCTTTCCTGCCAAAAGTGGCTTCAATAATGGACAACACAGGGACAATACCGGATGGGTTGACCGGCTCCTGTGAGATAAAATCAGTATAGCATGGTTTTCGCGCCTTGTAAATCGTTAATTGCTAAAAAAATGTTAGAATTGAATATTATTTTTTAGGAAAAACAAAAATAATTGTATGAAGCGCCTAAAACACTGGCCCCTTTTTGGAAGTGTGGGCGGCAGCTTCGGTGCCAGCAACGCCTTAAAGAATCACGGTGCAAACATAAAAATCTCCCCGCCGCGAAATGCACGGCGGGGAGATTTTTTTCGTTATAAGCGGCCGCCTCTTCAATTAAAATGTCTGTTTTTTTAATTGAAGATTAGCAATCAGTGGCAGGCAGTTAGTTCAGTTCGGTGATGCCGTCAATCCGCAGAGAGAAGGACGGAGCGGACTGGAAGTAGGACTCGTGATAGTAGCCGTCGATAATGGCCTCGTCCGCGTCATTGGTAAAGTCTCCGTTGGTGTCGGTTGCAAAGGCGTTGGTAACAGGCTTGCCACCCACGGTGAAGGTGGAGGTGTCGAACACATGCAGGGAGCCGTCCTTGATGGCTGCGACGGCAGCATCAATAGCATCCTGCGTGCCGGCAGCGCAGGCGGAGCCCAGCGGGGTAAGCATGACGCCGTTTTCAGCGTAACCGTTGCAGTAATCGGACTTCAGAGTGCCGCCATCCATAGCGGTCTTGATGATCTCCTCGTAGGCGACTTCCCAATTGTTCTGGGGAGAGGTCAGAGCCACGTCGGGAGCAACAGACAGCATATCCACATTGTAGCCCACGGAGAAGACGTTGGCGTTGCCCTTGTCATGGGCGGCCTGAACGGCGGAGGGAGCGCCGGTGGAGTCGGCGTGCTGGCCGATGATGACGCAACCGCGGCTGATCAGAGAGTTTGCGGCCTCACCCTCGGCGGTGATGTCAAACCAGGAGTTGGTGTAGGTCACGTCCATATGTGCGGTGGGGACAATGGAGCGGATGCCCAGGAAGAACGCGGTGTAGCCGGAAACCACTTCCGCATAGGGATAGGCACCCACATAGCCGATGTACGGATCGGTGACAGAGCCGGAATCCATCATCTCTTTCAGCTTCATGCCGGCCACGATACCGGAGACATAGCGGGCCTCATAGATATTGTCGAAGAAGTTGCAGAAATTGGTGAGCCCCGCCGTCTTGGCATGAGTGCCGGTGGCGTGGGCAAAGTAAATGTCAGGATACTCTTGGGCTGCCTGCATGATATAGGTCTCATGACCGAAGGAGTTGGCGAAGATGATATTGCAGCCCTGTTCCGCCAGATCCACGGCGGCGTCGTAGCAAGACTGATCCTCTTTGACGGAATATTTGTAGATCAGATTCGTTTTGGTATCGATGCCCAGTGCCTTACAGGCGGCCTCAATACCCTGCATGTGTGCGTAGGTGTAGCCCTCGTTTTCATCGCCGACCAAAATTGCGCCAACCTTGAAATCGCTGTTGCTGGAGGTGTCGCTGCCGGAAGTGGAAGCCGAGGGAGCGCTGGAGCCGCTGGAACTGCCAGAGTCGCCGCAGGCGGCCAGGCTCAGGACCATGACAGCTGACAGCAGCAGTGCAAGAAACTTCTTCATTCTGTTATCCTCCTTAAAATGTTTGAAGACCAAAAAGGGGATGATTTCCCCATAGCCTTTATCATACAGGGTTGACCTTTGAATTTCAATCCAAATTTTAGACTTTTTTAAGATTTCACAAATTTATAACCGTCTGCTGAAAAAATGTGGAGAAAAAAGCAATAAAACGGTCATGCGAGATAAAGAGTTACATAAGACGCGAGTGGTTTTTGAAGAATCATTACTGCCGGATGGCGGTGCCGGTCTTTCCGGCAATGCCGTCCCTGGCTTTTTCCAGAAGGGTGATGAGAGCTGTCCGACCCTTCTTGGATTCCGCAAACTTTACGGCGGCCTGAACCTTGGGGAGCATACTGCCGGGGGCGAACTGTCCCTCTTGTTCGTACTGCCGGGCTTCATCGGGGGTCATGGCGTCCAGCCATTTCTGGTCAGGCTTTCCAAAATTGACGGCCACCTTCTCAACGGCGGTGAGGATGATGAGGCTGTCGGCGTCCAGCTCCTCCGCCAGAAGCTCCGAAGCGAAGTCCTTGTCGATGACCGCGCCCGCGCCCCGCAGGTGATTGCCCTCGCGTATGACGGGGAATGCCGCCGCCGCCGCAGGCCACCACGATCTGTCCCGCATCCGCCATGGCGCGGATGGTTTCAATTTCAATGATGGACACAGGTCTGGGGGACGCGACACAGCGCCGCCATCCCCGGCCCGCATCCTCCATAACAGCGTTGCCCCGGCGGCGCATTTCCTCCGCCTCCGCTTCGGTCATAAAAGTGCCAATGGGCTTTGAAGGGCGTTGGAAAGCGGGGTCGTTTTTGTCCACCTCCACCTGGGTCAGAACGGTGGCCACGGGCTTGTGGAGCCCCCGGTTCAGCAGTTCCTCGCGAAGGGAGTTCTGAAGATCATAACCGATGTAGCCCTGGCTCATGGCGGTGCAAACCGACATGGGGGCCATGGGGTGAGTGGGGTCTTCCCGGGATAGGGTGGTCATGGCAACGTTGATCATGCCAACCTGGGGGCCGTTGCCGTGGGCGATGACAACCTGATGCCCCTCTTCAATCAGGTTGACAATGGCTTTTGCCGTCTGCTTCACGGCGATCATCTGCTCCGGCAGGTTTTTGCCCAGCGCGTTCCCGCCCAGAGCAATCACAATTTTTTTCGGCATGAGATTACACCTCAAACAAAAATGGTAGCGGCGGATTAGCCGCAATACGCACGGACAATACTCCCACGCGCCCGGCGCATGGCCGGAACCGGCTCTCAGTCCGGTGGGAAATATCAGGACCGGCGGTCCTCCGACCCTGATATTCAAAGGAACTTAAAACAGCTTACGCTTGCAGTCCGCAAGGTCCAGTGCCATCAGCGCGGCGGAGGGGTCCTTGACCTTGCTCATCATGATCATGGCCGCGATGACATAGGGCTTGAAGCTGGCCTGTTTGTAAAGAGGAACCAGATACCGGTCAAACACAGAGTTGTCTACCTCACCCTCAGGGCAGGAAAGACCGGTGATGTCGGCGGGCAGGCAGTGCAGATACAGCGCCTTGCCGTCTTTGGTCTTCTTCATTATCTCCTCGGTGCAGGCCCAGTCCTTGTGCTGAGCATTCTGGGCCAGAAGCTGCTTTTCAAGCTGGTCGATGCCGGCGCTGTCGCCCGCCTGATAGAGCTTTGTCCGCTGCTCCATGGCGGCAAAGGGAGCCCAGGACTTGGGATAGACAATGTCCGCGCCCTGGAAGGCTTCGTCCATAGTGGAGACCTTTTTAAAGGAGCCGCCGGTAGCCGAGGCGTTCTTCCGGGCAATATCCTCCACCTCGGGCATCACGTCGTATCCCTCGGGGTGTGCCAGAACCACGTCCATGCCAAAACGGGTGAACAGGCCGATGACGCCCTGGGGAACGGAGAGGGGCTTGCCGTAGGAGGGAGAGTAGGCCCAGGTCATGGCAACCTTTTTGCCTTTGAGGTTCTCCACGCCGCCGAACTGGTGGATGACATGCAGCATATCGGCCATGCACTGGGTGGGATGGTCCACATCGCACTGAAGGTTTACCAGCGTGGGCTGCTGCTCCAGAATGCCGTCGCGATAGCCCTCGGCCACGGCGTCCATGAAGGTCTTCTGATACTTGTGCCCCTCGCCGATGAACATGTCGTCCCGGATGCCGATGACGTCGGCCATGAAGGAGACCATGTTGGCCGTCTCGCGGACGGTCTCGCCGTGGGCGATCTGGGACTTTTTCTCATCCAAATCCTGCACGTTCAGGCCCAGCAGGTTGCAGGCGGAGGCAAAGGAGAAGCGTGTACGGGTGGAATTGTCTCGGAATATGGAGATGCCAAGGCCGGAATCAAAAATGCGGGTGGACTTGTTCCGCTCCCGCAGATCCCGCAGGGCATCGGCCACGGTGAAGATGGCCTCCAGCTCCTCGTCGGTCTTGTCCCAGGTCCAGTAAAAGTCGTTTTTGTACATATTGTTAATGTGCAGATGCTCCAGATGCTTGGCAAGTTCAATGGTCTTAGACATATCCATGACTCCTTTTCAGGTTTATTTCTGTAATAGTGCTTTCTAACACAGGCTAAATCTTATTTAATGTCGTTGTTGGTCTTGCCGCCGCGGTATTCGCACACGTCCTCACTGCCCTTGCCCTTGTACAGGGAGGGGACGGCGGCGTACACGGCGGCGCACTCCACCAGATCTTCCTTCCAGGTGACTTCGTTGGGAGCGTGTGCCTGAGATTCCGCGCCGGGGCCAAAGCCCACGCAGGGGATGCCGTACCGACCCTGAATGGAGACGCCGTTGGTGGAGAAGGTCCACTTGTCGATCAGGGGCGCCTTGCGCTTCTCCATGGCAATTTCGGAGGAGGTGGGGCTACCCATGCGCTTCTCGCCGTACAGGGTCTTGTGGGCGTCTACCAGTGCCTGCACATGGGGAGCGGTCTCCTTGTTGATCCAGGTGGGGAAGTAGCACTCGGTTTCGTATTTGAGGCCGGTCCACGCGGGACGGTCATACATGTACATGGTGACCTTCACGTCCTTGGCGTACTTCTTGACGGCAGGCAGATTTTCAATTTCCTTGATGCAGGAGTCCCAGGTCTCGCCGGCGGTCATGCGGCGGTCCAGAGACACGGCGCAGCTGTCCGCCACGGCGCAGCGGCTGGGGGAGGTATAGAAAATCTGGGAGACGGTGACGGTGCCGCGGCCCAGGAACCGGGCGTCCTCATAGTGCTCGGGGTTGAACTCCGGGTTCAGCATTTTCACAAGGCCCTTGACCTCGTTGGACGGGCCGTCTCCGTTTTCGTTCAGGGCGCGGACATCCTGAAGAATGTCGGCCATTTTGAAGATGGCGTTGTCACCCCGCTCCGGGGCGGACCCATGGCAGCTGACGCCGTGGACGTCCACGCGGATTTCCATGCGGCCGCGGTGACCGCGGTAGATGCCGCCGTCAGTGGGCTCGGTGGAGATGACAAACTCGGGTGTGATCTTGTCCTCGTTATGTATGTACTGCCAGCAAAGACCGTCACAGTCCTCTTCCTGCACCGTACCGGTGACAAGAATGGTGACGTCGTCGGGAATCAGCCCCTGCTCCTTCATGATCTTTGCCCCGTACACAGAAGAGACGATGCCGCCCTCCTGGTCGCTGCCGCCCCGGCCGCCGATTTCCGCGTCGGTCTCATAGCCCTCGTAAGGGTCGAATTTCCAGTTTTCCCGGTTGCCGATGCCCACGGTATCGATGTGGGCGTCATAGGCAATGATCTTTTCACCGTGGCCCATCCAACCCAGAACGTTTCCCTCGCCGTCGATCTCCACCTTGTCAAAGCCCACCTTTTCCATCTCGGCGGCAATGCGGCGGATGACGCCCTCTTCCTCGCAGCTCTCGCTGGGAAGAGCGATCAGGTCCCGCAGAAATCTGGTCATATCGGCCTCGTAGCCTTTGGCGGCGGATTTGATTGCATCAAAATTCATTTTGCGACCTCCTAATAAAACTTATCATAAAAAAACACAACCCGGTCTGCGCTGTCCATTTTTTTCTATCCCCATCATAGCATAAGAAATACAGATGTCAAACAAAAAATAAGAAAACCTAAAAAATATTTTGAAAACCTGTTGATTTCTGCACAAATTATGGTATGATGAGACTATGAATACAGGGACTTTTGCCCCAAAAGGGCAGTTCCGGAGGAGGGATAGCGCACGGAAAGCGGAAAACTGGAAATGCTCAGGCAGATCGCCGCGGGAATTGCTTCGCAGTTCGGCAAGGACTGCGAGGTGGTGGTACATGACCTGAGCCGCCACCCTGACCACTGCATTGTCGCCATCGAGAATGGGCACGTCTCCGGCCGCAAGGTGGGAGACGGCGCGTCCTATGTGGTGCTGGACCAGCTCACACAGGCGGACGCCCAGCCGGAGGACCATCTCTGCTATCTGACCCGTACGCCGGACGGGAAAATTCTGAAGTCCTCCACGGTGTATATCCGGGGCGCACACAAAAGAGTAATAGCCATTCTTTCCATTAACTACGATGTGTCAAAGCTGATGATGGTGGAAGACGCGGTGCGCTCTCTTACCAGCGTCCCCGGTCCCCTGACTGCGGAGCCGGAGAGAATTGTCAACATTAACGACCTGCTGGATGAGCTCATTTCGCAATCCGTCACGCTGGTGGGAAAGCCCGTGGCTCTGATGAACAAAGACGACAAGGTGAAGGCTATCCGCTTCCTCAACGAAAACGGCGCGTTCCTTGTCACCAAGTCCGGCGACAAGGTGGCAAAATATTTCGGCATCTCCAAGTATACCTTATATTCTTGTGGCTCTGATGAACAAAGACGACAAGGTGAAGGCTATCCGCTTCCTCAACGAAAACGGCGCGTTCCTTGTCACCAAGTCCGGCGAC
>Ga0183099_1000467_pt1 | contig 29816 bp, 22 predicted proteins | sample Biomet1_FD_127788 | JGI IMG/M metagenome (GOLD analysis project Ga0183099, IMG submission 127788) | Microbial communities from bioreactor (seeded with anoxic lake sediment) at LBNL, California, USA - Biofuel metagenome 1 | ecosystem: Engineered > Bioreactor > Anaerobic > Unclassified ...
ATATTTATATATTAAAAAATGTTAATAAAGATATTGATATTGGACTTTTCACAAGTGGAATTTATATTTATATATTAAAAAATGTTAATAAAGATATTGATATTGGACTTTTCACAAGTGGAATTTCAAATATAGTAAATCCTATTAGTAATGAAATAGTTCAAAACCTTAAGTTGTCTGGATTGGGTGATTGTTATTTTTCTATATATAATATGGATCCAGAGTTGCATGATTATATTACTTGCCAAAAGACTTCTTTTGAAAAAACATTAAAATCCATATACGCTTTTATTAATGCTGGTATAAAAGTTAAAGTTCATCTGGTTTTGAATAAATACAATATTAATGAGGTTGATAGCATTATAAGTAAGTTATCCAACTTAGGTGTGGATGAAATCAGAATATTGCGTTTGGTCTGCTCTGGGAGTGCTAAAAGTAATTGGTTAGATATAGGTATTCCATATGACATGCAAAATAATGAGATTTATCGAATTATTGAAAATATAAATACCTATAAAACCAAAATAACTATTTCAGGATTTCCTGAAAGATATCCTTGTAGACCATTTTCTAGCTCCATAAAATGTCAAGCTGGAACTAATGTATTGTATATAACATATGAAGGTTATGTATATCCATGTGCATGTACAAAGGATATCGAGTCTCATTTAATCGGGCATATAACTGACATAGATAAAATTGATAATTATTTAAGGCAAAAGAGCTTTATTGAATGTAATGAATGTTGTTTAAATCCTGTCATTTGAAGTGAATAATCCTGCGTTTTTTATTGAGTAATGAAATACTATTGATGTTAAAGAATGAAGTTGGTCGTTCGGTCCAGCAGATAATTGAAATATGGTTATTGATAAATGTAATAATATGTATTGCGAAGATTGTAATATTATGGTACCATTACTTGTAATAATTATTTAATTGTGCCATACAATGAAGAACAGTTCCAAGCAATCGGTATACTGGGAAGGGAAACGCTTATCACTATTGCGCAGCAAGTGTTTGACGCAACCAAACATCCAACGCTGGATGGTGTGGAGTCGAGTACGACCGATGCCAAACGAATGTTAGAAGCTTTTCTGCAATATGAACTTGTTGAATCTTCAGAAAAGGCACGTAAGTTTGCCAAATGTGCAGTTGACTTGGCAATCAACTTACACATGACCGAAGTGCCACAAAGCGGGATGCGTCAATGTGCTTAATTTCCGTAACGGCATTAGCATCACTTATTAAGCTGATACAGTAAACTTTGAATTGATAAACAACAGGTCATTTTCTTCATTAATATTAGGAAGGCGGCAAGTTTCTTTAAGTTACCTTTCAAACCAGAAGATATTCTCTCAAACAAGGCTGCTAAGTATGCAGCATCAGAAGAAACAAAGACTTTCATTCAGGACATTGTTACAATTATGTTGCATCATTGATTACAAATTGTATTTGGTTGGAAATAGGACCAAAATAGAGGGAACTATCACAGATGATATAATGGAGCATAATAGTTATGAGCAAGCTATTCATCGTTGGAAACGGCTTTGACCAAGCACACAAGCTTCCAACTAGTTATCAGAATTTCCACAACTTCCTACAAAATGAGTATCCTGACGCTGAGGAAGAAAATGCTCTTGTTCCCTCATGTAGCATTGGGCACCACGGCGATGCAATTCATGATGATAATGAAGTTGTTGGATACCTCATGAATCTTTTCTCACGTACTGAGGGACCTTACTGGAGCGATTTGGAGAGAACATTAGGTCAGCTCGATTTTGACGATGATTTTAGATATCTACCGGAAGTCCATGACCGCGATGGTGACCGGAATCTATTTCATGAATCTTATAACAACGAGGACCAAGCCTCCACACTTGCCGGATGTGTCCCAATGATTTCAAGATTCTTTGCTGACTGGTTTAAAACAATTGAAATTTCATCTGCTAAAATAAACCCCAAATTTCGTTCGCTTATTGCACCTGATACAGATCACTTTCTCACATTCAACTATACACGCACTTTGGAGACGCTGTATGGAGCCAAGAATGTTTGCCATATTCACGGCGTTAAAGGACAGCCTTTGATTTTCGGTCATGGTGCTGGGTACCTTTTTGATGAAGATCATTGGAGCGCTTATATTGGATGCGAAGATGATCTGGAAAAAATCCAATCCGCTCTACGCAAGGACACCGCTAAAGCAATCAACTTACATCAGGCCTTTTTCCGAAATCTGCATACCGGAGTCACTGATATCTATTCTTGCGGTTTTTCATTTGGTGAGGTCGATTGTGTATACTTGAAAGAGATTTTCAAAAACATGGATACAAAGAGTGTAGTGTGGTACCTACATAACTATGATAGTAAAAAACACGATAAACAAAGAAAAACTCTGATTGAATTCGGTTTCTGTGGATTTTTTAGCGTGTATGACACTTAAGCACAACAAAAGATTTGCATATAGAGAAAAGACTAATTATAAATTAAACGGCAATACATAGGACTTAAGATTTTTATTTTTTGGAAATGATTGATTTTTGTCCTTTTTTAATTGTAATAGTAGTTCATATACCGAAACATATCTCAAACAGAAACGAGACAGAGAGCGTTTAATTTTAAAAAGGTAGAAGGTTTTTAGTAATGAAAGATATTAATTTTTAGCAACTCAATTTAGATCCGCTATAGATAAAGCACTGTCTAAGGGAGAGTTTGAAAATGATTTCTCTTTTAATCATTTTCCACGTGGATGTTGTGGTGATGCAAGTGTTCTATTGTCGCAATATCTGCTAGATAATGCGATCATGACATACTACGTGTGTGGAAATTATTATTTTGATGATATAACCGCGAATGCTCAATCACATGCATGGATATGGACTGAGGATAAGACCATTATTGATATTACGGGTGATCAGTTCAAGAACAATTCTATTTTTCTGAATTATGCGGTATCTGTTTATATTGGGCAAAAGGATGAATTTCACAAACTTTTTAAAGTCGAAAATAGAAGAGATGTTCATGAAAACTTGGGATTGGATGCGTTAAGTAGTATTTGTTTGCCGAGATTAAGAGAGTTGTACCAAAAGATTAAAAAATATATTATGATTTAATAACCATTGAAATTGATAATGTATAAAGCGGCAGGGATGGAATTCTACGCGTATGGTTGATGAAGATGCTGAGGAATACGATGCTGTTCTTTATGGCGATATGAACAGCAAGCGTGGATAGATTTACATATTGATTAATTTTAAGATAATAATTAATGTTAGCCACCCCATTAAATTGATTACACGCAGAGTTATTTACGATAAAATAACTCGCCAGCTCTCTTCCAATAAATTCCATAACTATACTACTACCTGGAATAATTTGATATATAAATTGTACCAGTTATATAAGGAGAAATTCCACATGATGATCCGTAAAGCAACAAAAGATGATATCTCATCTGTCGTAGAAATATACTCCAGGATTCTGCAATCGGAAGTAGTGGGAACATCGCAGACGGGGTGGCAAAAAGGTGTTTATCCCACGGAAGAAACGGCGCGCTCTGCCTTGGAAAGCGGAGACCTGTTTGTGATGGAGGCGGATGGCCGCATTACCGCCGCCGCAAGACTCAACCAAAAGCAGGAGACAGCTTACCAAGAATGCGAATGGGTATTTACCGCATCGGAAGATCAAGTGATGGTGCTGCATACTCTGGTAGTCGATCCGGAGATGGCCGGAAAAGGGTATGCCACCGAATTCGTGGCGTTTTATGAATCCTATGCCCGCGGTCACGGCTGTGTTTCGCTTCGCATGGATACCAATGAAAAGAACCTTGCCGCCCGAAGGCTATATAAAAAGTTGGGTTACAGAGAATCGGGTATCATCCTCTGTACATTCAACGGGCTAGACGATGTCCGGCTCGTATGCCTGGAGAAAAGCCTTGAACCATATTTTTAATGCAATGATATTTAACTCGGCACATATGTTATCAAAGTCGTTATAAATGCATAGAATCGTTAAATATCTACAATTAAAACACCTTGGTAAAAATAAAGTCGATAATTAATACTGAGATTGTCATAATATAATAATGATAATTATATTTGACAAGTTAAATATTTTATGGTAATATATTAAAATTAAGCCTTTCAGAGAAATTATAAACATAATCCCTAAAAAATAAATTATGATAATCAAGGAGATTATGAAAACGTTTGTAAAATCAATGAGTTGGCTTATAAAAAAGTAGGAGCATTACGATAATGAAAAAACTGGCAATCATTACCCTTTGCATGGCTCTGCTCTTAACTGTATTTACCGGGTGTAGCTCTACGCGGACAAGCTCGGGCAACGACGACAACACCCCTGCAAGCACAACGGAAAGTAAAACCTCTGTAAAGAAAATTCCTGACTTGACGGGAGAATGGAAACAAACAAACAGTAACTCTAAAGAAACTTATCAAGCCGCTACAATAAGCGGTGATACGATTGAAATTTACTGGGTAAGTAATAACGGCGACACAAAACAACTTTATTGGGCTGGCTCTTTCATTGCTCCAACAGATGCTGATGAACCTTATAAATGGGATTCAAAGAATGATCAAAGCAAAACTAAAAATGCTTTGCTTGCTTCAAGTGATGATACTAAAACTTTAACATATAAAAACGGCGTATTAAGTTATGAGGCATCCGCTATGGGGGCAACTACAACGGTTAAGCTCGAAAAGAAATAACGACAACAAAAATAGCGGTGGGCTTACGTCCTAACCTCACAAAATGAGAAAATATATACAATCCTATCTCAGGCATGGAGATGTTTATCTCGATACAATTGTCGTCGAGGTGTCATCAAATATGCATAGAATCGTTATATATCCGCAATTAATATTCCTTGGTAAGAAGAAATTCGGTCGTTCTCAGTTCCATTAGAATACCCCCGTAATCCTTAATATATAAGGGTCCACGGGGGTTATTATTTATTTGCTAATATCTTTGAATTCTTGCCGGTATTGAAAAAGACAATATAGAAAGCTGTATTGGTTAGCAAGGGAGTTGAACGCTCTGATAGAGTGGGATATAGAAGTATACAAAACAAAAATACATTTTCTAGTTGTAATGTTGAAAATATATGCTATAATAACAATATCTAACATAATTCAAGTTAGAACGATAAATTTAAGCTTGTCGCAGAATCCACATTCAAGATATTCAAAGGTGAATTTGTTTACGGTCGCACCTTTGAAAGCCTCGAAAGACTTAAAACCGAACTTGCTGATTATATCCATTGGTTCAACAAGTTCAGGATCCACAGTTCTCTAGGATACCTTAGTCTAGCTCAATTTAAAGTAAAGACCTCATAATTTTTGTCCGATTTAGCGTTGACAATCCAAAGCTATTTGAAAGGTACGGAAACGAAATGCAAAAAATCAACAAGGTGTTACTATCGACAATGCTTTTGTTTATTATTATCTTTTCACCTTTTTTTAACGGAAAAGTGGAAGCTGCGATAAATGGTATTTATACATACACTGTCTTAGGTGGCACAGCTAAAATCACAAAATGCGACAATTCAGCAAGTGGGGAAATTATCATTCCATCATCTTTGGGCGGTTATCCGGTTACAAGCATCGGCAATTATGCGTTTTCCTATTGTAGTAGCCTCACTACAGTTACCATTCCGAATAGTGTGACAAGCATTGGCCAGTATGCGTTTAACGGCTGTAGATTCACTTCAGTCGCCATCCCAAACAGTGTGATAAGCATTGACAATAATGCGTTTTCTGATTGCGAAAACCTCACCTCAGTCACTATTCCGGACAGCGTGACAAGTATTGGATCTAACATGTTTTCCAGTTGCATCAACCTCACCTCAGTCACAATTCCGAATAGCGTGACAAGCATTGGCGAGCGCGCGTTTTCCTCTTGTTATAAGCTCACTTCAGTCACAATCCCGAATAGCGTGACAAGCATTGGTAATAGCGCGTTAGGTTCTTGCACCAGTCTCACTTCAGTCACTATCCCGAGCAGCGTGACAAGCATAGGTTCTGATGCGTTTTCTGGTTGCCGTAGCCTCACCTCAGTTACCATTCAAGACGGGGCGATATGCATTGGCAATGGAATGTTTTCCTATTGCAAAAACCTTACCTCAGTCACCATACCGAACAGTGTGACAAGTATAGGCTCTAATGCGTTTTCCTTTTGTAGTAGCCTCACTTCGATCATCATTCCGAACAGCGTGACAAGCATTAGTAGTAGTATATTTTCCTATTGTAGCAGTCTCGCCTCAGTCACTATTCCGGAAACTGTGACAAGTATTGGATATAGTGCTTTTTCCAATTGTAGCAGTCTTATCTCAATAACCATTCCGAAAAAAGTAATAAGCATTGGTGGTTCTGCATTTTCCAGCTGCATTAACCTTGTTCAAATTAATGTCGATAATAATAACCAATACTATTCGAGCATTGATGGTGTGCTTTATAACAAGAACATAAGCGCATTGATAAGATTCCCGGGAGGATATCCGGGATGTGACTACTCTGTTCCAGGTAGCGTAACAAGCATTTGTGAGGGTGCGTTTTCCAATTGCAACAGCCTCTCTTCAGTAACCATACCGAACAGTGTGACAAGCATCGGCTCAAGTGCGTTTTCTAATTGCAGCAGTCTCACCTCAGTTAACATACCGAACAGCGTGACAAGCATTAATTCTTATACGTTTTCCTATTGCAGTAGCCTTATCTTAGTCAAAATTTCTAACAGCATGACAAGCATTGGCTCTTATGCATTTTCTAACTGCAGCAACCTCACCTCAGTCACCATTCCAGACAGCGTAACAAGCATTTGTGAGGGTGCGTTTGTAAGTTGCAACAATCTTATCTCAGTAACCATTCCAAACAGCGTGACAAGCATTGGCTCTTATGCATTTTCTAACTGCAATAGCCTTTCGTTTATTACCATTCCTGAAAGCGTGATAAGCATTGATTATCAAGCGTTTTCCTTTTGCGGTAAACTGGCACAAATAAATGTTGATAATAATAACCAATGCTATTCGAGTATTGATGGCGTGTTATTTGACAAGAATGAAAGCATATTAATACAATTTCCGGGCGGTTTTACGGGACGAGATTATACCATTCTGGGTTGCGTTACAAGCATTGGCGATTATTCGTTTTCTGGGGCTACTAGCTTAACCTCAGTCAACATACCGAACAGCGTGACGAACATTGGTGAGAGCGCGTTTTCCGATTGCAGAATCCTCGCCTCAGTCATTATTCCGAACAGCGTGACAAGCATCGGCTCAAGTGCGTTTTCTAATTGCAGCATCCTCGCCTCAGTCATCATTCCGAACAGCGTGACAAGCATTGTTTATAATATGTTTTCCAATTGCAGCAGTCTCACCTCGGTCACCATTCCGAACAGCATGACAAATATTGATTATAACGCGTTTTACAATTGCAGTAGTATCACCTCAATCATCATTCCGAACAGCGTGACAAGCATTGGTTCTGATGCGTTTTCCAATTGCAGCAGTCTTGCCTCAGTCACCATTCCGGACAGCGTGACAAGCATTGGTGATAATGCATTTCGCGAATGCAGCAGTCTTACCTCAGTTACCATTCCGGACAGCGTGACAAGCATTGGCATTGGTGCTTTTTTTAGTTGCAATAACCTTGTTCAAATTAATGTTGCTAATAATAACCAATGCTATTCAAGCATTGGTGGTGTGTTATTTGACAAGAACAAAAGCACATTATTACAATTTCCTGGAGGATATCCGGAACATGACTACTCCATTCCGGACAGCGCGACATACATTTATGATTATGCGTTTTTCAATAGCAGCCTTACCTCAGTCACCATCCCGAACAGCGTGACAAGCATTGGCGGTTTTGCGTTTTCAGATTGCAAGAGTCTTACTATAGTCACCATTCCGGATAGCGTGGCAAGCATTTACTATTATGCGTTTTCCAATTGCAACAGCCTCACTTCAATCACCATTCCGAACAGTGTGACAAGTATTTATAGTTATGTATTTGATGGCTGCGATAACATTGTCATTCATTGCAATACTAATTCAATTGCTCATATATATGCACAGATAAACTCAATAAGCTTTACTCTATTGGATTCAGTATCGCTTCTTCTCGGGGATGCCAATAATGACAAAATTGTGACAGCCTTTGACGCAGTTGTTGTCCTTCAACTTTTGGCGGGTATTTCTTCAGCTGGTGGGAATGCGGATCTTGTTTGTGATATTAACGGGGATGGGAATGTTACGGCATTTGATGCTGTATTAATCCTCCAGTATGTTGCAGGTATGAGTACTGGATATCCGATTGGGGATTTCCTATCATAGAATGTTTGAAAGGGAGCTCAACCACACGAAAAACACTGTTTTCAAGATCAACATTTCTCCACCGCAGTCCGAGGATTACGGTTCTTTTTACGGCACATATTTTACAAATTCATACTGTAAAGTGTAACAGAGTTAACTTCACATAAGTCTTTTGCTCCATATATATTTATACATGAACAAATTCTGTACATTTTTGAATTCTGCGACAACATATAACTTGTCCCAAAAACCCTAACATGCATCTTACCCATCCAACTAGACATAATATTCTTGCAATATTCCACTATAAATTACACGAAAATACACTGAAAAATACGGCAGCAATAGCGTAATATAAAGGAGAATCACTTATTACAGCGGTTCTCCGATTGGTGGAGGTGGGAGAGTCAAACTCAATCATAAACCTATAATTTTATATATAGGCTTATTGCATATATCATGACCGTCCATATGAATACCCCCATTCATAAGTCATAAGCAATACGTAATTTGCAGCTGCTCCCATTGCGGCATAATTCACTCCTTGATATAACAATCCCGGTTGGTCATCGGAGATTTTCGGTGGGAGCGCTACAATTACCATATATCCGTTGTCATTCATTAGTTTTCTTGCCTTTAGTACAAATGCTGAATAGGCATCTCTATCCTCTTTAAACACAAATTCAAAATCGATATCAAGTCCTGCATATCCTTTGTTTTGTATATTTTTTAAAACATTTGCAAGCAATGTATTTTGCGCTTCGGGATTATTTAATAAGGAATGGGATAATTCATTACTGAAATTTCCTTCGGGTGTAAGTGTGGAGAGGTGCATATAAGGCAGAGTTCCCAAATCAAAAGCTGCTTCTAGCAATCTACGGTCATCGAGCATTACAAGCGAGCCCTCCGGTGTGAACCCATATGTAAACGGCATTAGATAGGTCATATAGGGCAAAACAGTGCGTAAAAGATCTTCTCTGATATAGGGATAGGCATATCCACCAGCTTCAAATACACCAATTTGTTCCCCCTCATTCGTGATAACAAGGTTCTGCCCTTCATAAAGAGATGGATTGGCAGAAAGCCCATAATTGTTTCTGAATATATTGTTGACCGTCGTTCCGTACTCCTTTGCAATCGAATATAAGGTATCACCACTGCGTACGATATGTGTTGTTTTTGGCTTTAAAATCACAAGACTTTGTCCCACTGCCAGTTTATTTTCAACAACTCCGTTGTCAATTGAAATTTTCGATGGGAGAACGCCATATTCTTGCGATATGCTAAATATCGTATCCCCACTTTTTACTACAATAATCTGCATAAAAACTCCTCCGAACCTATTTCTTTATAAAATGTTTCTGATATTATTTATATTCTTGGGTTTATGCGTTATGACGGATGAACGGGATTTTATTTAAAGTTGAGTGGAGATATATTTATGTTCGGTATTAGCATAGCTCTTTTTGATACGAACTGCGAATTTCACACAATATTGAAAACGTATTAACCTTTACAGTCCAAATTAAAAGTAATAATATATTGAAATTAGATCCGTAAATTAATTTAATTTTACTTCTTATGTCTGTTTTAAATTACACTTATCGAATTTTTCCTCCACCTTTTCATATTTTTTTTAAAAATTCAATCTTCTTATTTACTTTCCGCCCAATCCTATGCTATAATGGTAATGGATAAATCATACAGGATTCACCATTGTAATGATAAAATTGCGGAGGTATATTGCATGAATATTCTTCATTTAAAATATGCTGTCGAGGTGGAACGTACAAGATCTATCACAAAGGCCGCTGATAATCTTTTTATGGGGCAGCCCAATTTAAGCCGAGCCATCAAAGAGCTTGAAGAAACTCTCGGCATCACTATTTTTAAAAGAACGTCTAAGGGCATGACACCGACTCAACAGGGTGAAATTTTTCTCTCTTATGCCAAAGGAATTTTAAAACAAATTGATGAAATAGAGTCAATTTATAAAAACGAAAAACAAAATAAACTGTCGTTTAGTATTTCAATCCCGAGAGCGAGTTATATCACTTATGCTTTCACTCAGCTTGTTGCAAAATTAGACCCGACGAAGGAACTTGAATTTAACTATAAAGAAACAAATAATGTACGAGCTATCAGCAATATTCTGCAAAACAATTACAATCTCGGAATCATTCGGTTTCAATCAGCACATGAGGATTATTTTCTTAATATGCTTCATGAAAAAGAACTACGATATGAAACGCTTTTTGAATTCGAGCATTTACTTTTGTTGTCAAAGAAACATCCGCTTGCAGAGAAAGAGACAATTCTGCAGGAAGATTTGCGAGATTTCATCGAAATTGCACACGGAGATCCATATGTCCCTTCTCTGCCGGTTACAGAAGTGCGCAAAGCTGAATTTTCTGATTCGGTCACCAAACGGATTTTTATTTATGAGCGTGGAAGCCAGTTTGATTTGCTGGGTCAGGTTACCTCTGCTTATGTGTGGGTTTCTCCTGCTCCACTTGAAACGCTTGACCGTTATGGATTAATCCAACGGAAATGCGGCGATGGCAACCGAAAATATAAAGATGTTCTGATTTACAAAAATAATTATAAATTAAATTATGTTGACAAGTTGTTTATTGATGAGTTGAATGCTGTCAAAAAAGAGCTTTTCACAAATAAATGTTAATTTGTAACATTAATAGCATATCGATACTGATATATCGATATGCTATTTTTACATTTCCATTTTGCAGAATTGTGTGTTAAAATAATAACGTTAAATAATTAACAATATTCATGCTGAATAACTTTTCAAACATACGAATCAGAAATCGAATTTATTCAAAAAATAACTATGAGGTGATTTGAATGAAAAACAAAAAGACTTATGAAATTGTCGACAGTGTAGAAAAACTCGAACTGGCAATCGCAACAATCAAAGAAGCACAAAGGGTTTTTTCAACCTACACACAGGAACAAGTGGATAAAATCTTTTTTGCTGCAGCAATGGCGGCAAACAAAGAAAGAATCTCTCTTGCAAAAATGGCTGTTGAAGAAACAGGCATGGGTGTTGTGGAGGATAAGGTCATCAAAAACCATTATGCTTCCGAATATATTTATAACGCATACAAAAACACAAAGACATGCGGTGTATTAGAAGAAGATACCGCATATGGAATAAAGAAAATTGCAGAACCAATCGGTGTCATTGGCGCAGTTATTCCAACAACAAACCCCACCTCTACCGCTATTTTCAAAACGTTACTTGCACTGAAAACGAGAAATGGTATCATCATCAGCCCCCATCCGAGAGCAAAAAACTGTACCATTGCCGCATCTAAAATCGTGTTGGAAGCAGCAGTTGCAGCCGGTGCACCCGAAGGAATTATCGGTTGGATTGATGTTCCCTCCCTTGACCTTACCAACCTTGTTATGAAAGAATCGGATATTATCCTTGCAACCGGCGGGCCTGGCATGGTAAAAGCCGCGTATTCATCGGGAAAACCAGCAGTCGGTGTCGGTCCTGGAAATACGCCTGCTATCATTGATGATTCCGCAGACATTTTGCTTGCTGTTAGTTCCATCATTCATTCCAAAACCTTTGACAATGGAATGATTTGTGCTTCGGAACAATCTGTCATCGTTCTTGACAGCATTTACGCAAAAGTGAAAGAAGAATTCAAAAAACGTGGTTGTTATTTCTTGAACAAAGAAGAAACGGAAAAAGTCAGAAAGACAATCATCATTAACGGTGCACTCAATGCAAAAATCGTCGGACAGTCGGCTTTTAAAATTGCTGCACTTGCAGGTGTTTCCATTCCCGAAGCCTCTAAAATTATCATCGGAGAAGTAGAAAGTGTTGAACTTGCTGAAGAATTTGCACATGAAAAGCTCTCCCCTGTTCTTGCGATGTACAAAGCAAAGAGTTTCTCCGATGCACTTGACAAAGCAGAGCATTTGATTGCAGACGGCGGTTACGGCCACACCTCATCGATTTATGTAAATGTCTTAACCGAAAAGGAAAAGATAGCCGAATTCCAGGCGCGTATGAAAACCTGCCGTATTTTGATCAATACCCCATCCTCCCACGGTGGCATCGGTGACCTTTACAACTTTAAACTTACGCCCTCTCTTACCCTCGGATGCGGTTCTTGGGGCGGAAACTCCGTATCGGAAAACGTTGGCGTAAAACACCTGATCAATATTAAAACAGTTGCCGAGAGGAGAGAGAATATGCTTTGGTTCAGAACACCACAAAAAGTATATTTAAAGAAAGGTTGTCTACCTGTTGCGCTTGATGAACTAAAGAATGTATTAGGCAAAAAGAAAGCATTCATCGTAACCGACTCCTTCCTTTACAATAATGGTTATACAAAAGCAATTACCGATAAATTGGATGAAATGGGTGTCCGTCACACTACCTTTTTTGATGTTGCTCCCGACCCCTCCCTCAAAAGTGCAAAAGAAGGCGCTGCAGCAATGAAAGCGTTTGAACCCGACTGTATTATCGCTGTCGGCGGCGGAAGTGCAATGGATGCCGGTAAAATTATGTGGGTGTTGTATGAACATCCTGAAGCAGACTTCTTAGATATGGCAATGCGCTTTTCCGATATCCGCAAACGTATTTACACCTTTCCGAAAATGGGCGAAAAAGCATACTTTATTGCAATTCCAACCTCTGCCGGTACTGGGTCCGAAGTCACTCCGTTTGCTGTTATAACAGACGAAGCAACCGGTGTTAAATATCCACTTGCGGACTATGAACTCATGCCAAACATGGCAATTATCGATGCGGATTTGATGATGAATATGCCGAGAGGCTTAACCAGCGCATCCGGTATCGATGCAATGACCCATGCATTGGAAGCATATGCAGCAATGCTTGCAACCGATTATACAGATGGTCTTGCATTAAAAGCATTACAAAGCATTTTCGATTATTTACCCAGAGCATATGAAAACGGTGCAAACGATCCCCAAGCACGTGAAAAAATGGCGAATGCCTCCACAATGGCAGGTATGGCATTTGCAAATGCGTTCCTTGGTGTCTGTCACTCTATGGCTCATAAGCTCGGTGCGTTCCATCACATCCCTCACGGCGTTGCAAATGCCTTGATGATAGATGAAGTTATGAAATTCAATGCATCTGAAACACCCGTTAAAATGGGAACCTTCTCGCAATACGATCACCCTCACACACTGGCACGTTATGCTGAAATTGCAGATTTCTTAAAACTCGGCGGAAAATCCGATACCGATAAATTAAGCAATTTGCTTTCTGCAATTGATAAACTCAAAGAAACTGTCGGCATTAAGAAATCAATCAAAGAGTACGGCATTGATGAAAAGAATTTCCTTGACAGACTTGATGAAATGACAGAGCAAGCATTCGACGACCAATGCACCGGCGCAAATCCAAGATACCCGTTGATGAGTGAAATCAAACAAATGTATTTAAACGCATATTACGGCAAATAAGAACCACTCGCATCGCTGTTTTATTTCCGCCATTTCCATCTTTGAGGAAACGTCATTCTAAAGCTACTCTAAATTATTAAGGGAGGATTCGGTTATGAAATTAGAAACTGTCATTGCAACAAGCCCGAACAAAACGCTATATCGAGACAACAACAAGGCAATCAAGCTTTTTAACGAGAATTATTCAAAGTCAGATATCTTGAACGAGGCGCTTAATCAAGCAAGAGTGGAAGAAACAGGGCTTCCTGTTCCAAAAGTGCTTGAAGTTCTAAAAATCGATGGAAAATGGGCAATTGTTACCGAGTATATCGAAGGAAAAACATTAGCCCAGTTGATGGAGGAACACCCCGAAAAGTTAGAAGAATATATCAACCGATTTGTCGATATTCAACTTTCCATTCACAACAAAAGAGCACCACTGCTCAATAAGCTCAAGGATAAAATGAACCGCAAGATTGGCGAAACCACGCTTGATGCAACCACCCGTTATGATTTACACACTCGTTTGGAAGGAATGCCGAAGCACACGAAAGTATGTCACGGAGATTTCAATCCAAGCAATATCATCATCGGAGAAGACGGAGTTGATTATATCATCGATTGGGCACATGCAACCCAAGGGAACGCCAGTGCAGATGCTGCAAGAACTTACCTGTTGTTCAGTTTGCATGGCGATACCAAGACCGCTGATTTGTATTTGAATCTCTTCTGCAAAAAAAGCGACACTGCAAAGCAATATGTGCAAAAATGGCTTCCAATTGTTGCTGCTTCACAATCGGTCAAAGGAAAACCGGAAGAAAGAGAATTCTTACTCCGCTGGGTTGATGTTGTTGACTACGAATAAGAAAGCAAAAGAAAAGTCAAAGTTTATATCAATCCTGTAAGAATTTATCTTTTTATCAAAGCCACTTTCAAGCAATCGTTTGAAAGTGGCTTCCCTTTTTGTCAAACAAATGATTCTTCTGTGATTTCTGCGATTTTCTTTTTGGCATCCCAACTCACATTTCATGTAAAGAATGTGGCGTTACCATATTTTCCTATTGATTAGGCAAACCAGAACTTCCACAGTTCTATTAGTTCCGTTTATGCTGTTCACGAAATTGCTGATCGATAAACTGATCGCTTGTGAATTTTTGCTGTTGCGGAGTGTGTCTCAAAATCCCATGTGACAGTTTCTCCAAGTGCTCAATTCAAAACCACAATATTCTGCCGTCTTTCATCATAAAACAATCCCCTTAGAGTAGAAACTTGAAAACCAATCATTCAAGAACTACACTAAGGGGATTCAAGCACACTGTGCGGCAGCCTTTTTCTGTACGTTATTCTTTTACAAGCCGAATATAATCGATATCAAAGGTTCCACTTTTGTTATATGGGTCAATACGGATGCCCGTAATCGTCCCTGCCCAGTTTGCGTTGGTTGTCAAATCAATTGTATATTCCACGTAATTTCCGTTGGTTGTGGACGGAATGGCAACCGACTGATAGCTCTTGTCTTCCGAATAGCTTGTTGCCGAAGTTGTCGTGAAGAACACTTGAATTCGGTCACCTAAAGGTGAAAAAGTAGAGTAATCATGTCTCATTTTTATTTTTATTTTGTTATAAGCTGTGGCATCTGCCGTTAAATCTCCCGAAATGATTGCGGGGTCAGTTGTTGCACTGGTTCCAGAAAGAGTTCCATTTTTCACAACAAACGAACAGTTTTGTTTCGTCCATTCTTCACTGTCGCTTCTGATGTTAAATTCCCATTGATAGGGTATTCTGTTTACAAATGCATCGATGGTTGCCGCATCATAGAAATGAATGGTCATTGCGCTGTCGGTCATTTCATACGGATATCCTAAATTATCCATCAAGAATTTCAATGGGATTACCGGAATTCCATCCCGCAATGTAAGTGCAAACGGCATTGCTTTTGAAACTCCGTTGATTGTTGCAATATCACTTCCGACGTTCATCACAATTTCTGTATTTTTATTTGCCATATATAGCTTTCCTGTAAAACGGTTCCACTCATGATACAGGTTGAGCATACTGAAGAAACCTTTTCTCGGATTGGCAGTCACTTTCACTTCAGTTCCGACATGTTGCGTTCTGAAATCAAATCCCATGGTATATCCGTTGATCGTTACACTATATGGAAGTTGCTCTGTTGAATAGGAAAGCAGTTCAATTTTAGAAATTTCAAATGTCCCGGTTGTGTTCAGTGGGTCAAACCGTAACACTTTTAGCTTACCCGTCCATGCCGTATTTGCCGTTGTATCAAAGTAATAGTCCACATAGGAATCAGCGGTTGTGACGTTTTGTGTAAAACCTTTTTCCCCTGTCCATGTGGGATCATCGACCGTTTCAAAGAACATTTGGCAGTTAGTTGAAGGAATGTTCGTCTTCATTCGCACATGAATCATAGACACGTTGGAAATATCAAGGTTCAAGTCACTTGCGCTACCAATTGCATTGTCTATCGCTGATGCTGTACCGGACATAACTCCATTTGCTGTACTCAAATTGGTAACCCCAAAATAGGTTTTCCACTCGTTCGCCTGTGATGAAATTGACATATCCCAACTACGAACAACTGTGGAAGGAATAATTGGTGCTTCATCTTCATAATCCAAATCGCGAATTGGAGAACGTTGCTGTGGGTATATATAATCCACTCTTGCTTTTTGTGCATCTGTGGGATATACATCGGTATGAGGTGCCGCACTGGTAAAGACGTTTCTGATTGTTTCAAGATATCCAAAGCCGTGGACTCCTGCCGGAGCGACATAGGTGCCTTCCCCATATTCATTCCAGGTTGAAACCATGAGGGTCTTGCTCTTCCAGCTGTTCGCGGGATATTGAGGCAGGAACGTATTTTTGATATATTCCGCAACTTGTCTGTGTCCTTCAAGTGTAATCAAATCATATCGAATATTATGCCAACCAATACTGTTAAATCCAACGCTTACCGTAGGAACAATATCGATTGCATTCATCGCATACTGGGTACTCATACGATATATCTGATGATTGGGGTCACTCCCCATCGTATTCCAGTGATATGCATATGCTGCGTCCGCTCCGATTCTTGCAATCGTATCAAACGTGCTCTTTGTCATACTATGTCCATCAAAGAACAGAATGATCATTCCGTCAAAGCCGTAATTTTTAAGATCATTTCTCATGAAGTTAATCGCTTCAAGCGCACCTGCTTCACTGCCGAAGGATGAAATGAATTTTGCGTAACTCCATACCGTAATAATCGGTTTATTTTCAATTGTCATAAAACGACTGTCAGAGAAATAATACTCCAACCAATATGGCCAAATATATTGTTTGAATTGGTCAAGCGAAGTGACATTTCCGCCGCTGTTTTCCCACATAAAGTTAAACTTTACATCATTGCTGTATTTTGAGTTAAAGTATCCATCGTGAAGCGCACTGCTGTGTGAGGAGCGCTTGATTGGGGAAGTGACATTAGAGGAAGGCGCATACCAGCAAACATGCTGATAATCAATTCCGTGTTCCGCCATCCACTTGTTTTCCCAATCGGCCAGTTCGGGAAGCCCCTCGTCATAATATCCGAGAATCGGAGACAAATCAGCAAAACCACTGATTGCATCCCAACCTTGTGCATCCCCATTTCTCCAAAGATTACATACATTGACACCGATATTATATCCGTCAGAGGATGCAACTTGCGGTTCGGGCACATAATCGGCATGTTCCGTGATTGGACATACCTTAACATCATCAAACCACATGGTACCACTGGTCAAAGGATTATAGGAAATGGTAAGACCGTCAAAATAATCGGCAGCCTTGTCAAAAGGAAATGTGCCAATGTCTTTTCCGTCAACCTTCATCAATACTGTTTGTGTTGCGGTATCCGCTTCCATTCGTAAGCACTGCCATACATTGCTTCTATAAGCACGGAGTGTAGCACCACTACCTGTTACAAAACTATTGCCGTTGGATGCGATTTTTACAATATCTTGATTCTCTTTGGTAAGACTGACAGATGCCCCGCTCATACCGACAGGCAAAAGGATGTAAGTTTCAAAGCACACCTTGCCCGATACCGGAGCAAAAGCGGTTTTTGCTGTGTTGGTGCTCCCTGCGGAAGCATTGATCTGCATGCTTAATGTATCAGAACTGCCGACTCCACCGCCAATCTGCGTCGACATGGTTCCGGTTGTTTTCCAACCGTATGGTATTGCGCCGGTTGAAACCGTTAAAATTTTCATTGACAAGATAATTGGAATACAGGCTAACCCTTGTTGGCGTTACTGTCAGAATTGCAGCATCGGTTGTTCCTATCACAAGCTTTGATATCTGCGCAAAGTTATTAGTAATATCAAAAATGCCGCAATCACTGCCATTGATATTTACAACGGATATTTTCGTGTCAAGGTTCAGTTCGATTTTAAATTTATAGGAAGCGGAACTGCTCACCGCATACCCCGTTGAGATATAACTCGACGTATTTGCTTTTTTATTTTGAAAAATCCGCCATCTGTTATCATTTCAAAAACGGTAGTGTCATTATCGCAAAATTTCAAATACATGCCGCTTTGGGCTTGGTTCAGTGACATTTGTGTTTCAAGCACCATATTTCCGGTGCTTTGCGGTGTAAGTTCTCTTTTAATCAATATATGGGATTCCGAACTGACATCATCAATGTCATTCGTCGTGATTCCGGTTGTATTATAAATTTGATCTCTGTTGTCATAATCCCAACCAGATTGAATTCCGCCTGAAAGCGCCATGGAAAGATCATCAATCAAATAGCGCGGATCCGCAAGCGAAACAGGGCTTCGGCTGTCAAAACTCGGCACATAATTGATGGTTGTATTTGCCGCCGTTGTTTTTCCAAAATAATTGGAGTTTTTGATGATTCCGATATCCGAAACCGTATTGTTTTTATCTTCGTTGACATCGGCGATGCTGCGGAGAAAATCAAACGCACTCGACAGGTCAAATGCACGCAAACTGATGACAAGATCGCTCGTATTAACAGCTGCATCCCCATTTAAATCTCCGGGAATCAATTCAATATTCGGCAGTACGATTGCGCTGTTGCTTTTTACGGAAATATTCTTCACCACATAGTCGAGATATCCACTTTTTTTGATATACAGATCATAGGCTCCAATATCAAGATAGGCGGTAAACGGAATATTTTTTGTTACGGTTTCGGCACCCTCCAACGCAATTGTGTTTTGAAGCGTTTGCGTTCCCGCAAGATAAATTTTCACCGTCGCAAATTTTCCACTCACAGCTGCAGTGCCATCATTTCTGGCTGTAATTACAGTTCCGCTTACTTTGCCTCTGGAATCAGCGCCAAGGGCACTGAACGAGAACGTGAAAACAAAAATGCAAATCGCAATCAAAAAAAACGCGCTTTTTTTTAAACTGCCGTATTTCATATGTACTCTCCTTATATAAGCAAATTATATAAATATTTAAATTCATTATACTGTATTTTTATACAAATGTCAACAATGAAAAACAGCAGTACAAGCGATTCCTTGTGTACTGCTGTTGGTTCAAATTATGATTCTTTATTCGTCGGTTCAACCGGTTCGGTTTTGCAGACAACCGCAAGTTCAACACGGTGATCTTTTATTTCTTCCACTTTAATATTCATGCCGTACGCCTCAAAACTCGGTTTGCTTCCATCCTTCGGAATGGCATTTAAGCTCCCGAAAATCAATCCGCCAAATGTATCGTAATCCCCTGTTGGTAGACGAATTTCCAATTCTTTTTCGACATCTTCCAACGGAACTACGCCGCGTATTTTCCAGGTAAGTGAATCAATCCGCTCAATATTCGGTCGATTATCTCCGTTTTCATCATCGATGTTCCCGACAATTTCTTCTATTAAATCGCTCATGGTTACGATTCCGTTCATTCCACCGTATTCATCAAACACAACTGCAAAATGCGTTCGGTTTTTCTGCATATTTCGGAACAATACATCTGTTTTAATTGTTTTCGGAACAAAATATGCGGGGTGAATTGCCTGTTCTTTCAACGCATCAAATTCTTCGTCTTTCATTCGATAAAAATCTTTGATGTTCAAGATACCGACAACATCATCGGTATCTTCATTACATACAGGATAGATCGTATGTTTGCAATTTTCAATGGTTTGCTCCCATTTTTCACGGGTTTCATCCATCCATAAAACAGAAACTTCGATTCTGTGTGTCATAACATCTTCGGCCGTTTTATCATTGAATTCAAAAATGTTTTTAATCATTTCGCTTTCTTCGTGTTTAATTGTGCCATTTTCACTGCCGGTATCAAGAAGCATCCGAATTTCTTCTTCCGTTACTTCCGATTCGTTTGCATTCGGATCAATTCCAAGCAGTCTTAAAATCCCGTTGGTTGATGCGGTGAGCAGCCCAACAACAGGTGCAAACAATTTAGAGAGAAAATAAACAACACCGGAAACCGAAAGTGCAAGGCTTTCCGCTTTTTTCATCGCAATCCGTTTCGGCACAAGCTCTCCAAAAATAAGAGTGAAATAGGATAGAATCAGCGTAATAATAACGACTGCTAACCCATTCAACGTGGCTTTAGGGATGTCCACTCCCGTATCGGTAATCAGTTTGACAATTTTATCGGAAAAATTATCAGCGGCAAATGCACTCCCCAAGAATCCGGCAAGGGTGATTCCAACCTGTATGGTTGATAAGAACCGTGCCGGTTGGTTCGTCAATTTTGCGAGTTTTATTGCTCGTTTATCGCCAGCCTCAGACATTTTTTGAATTTTTGAATCGTTCATCGAGATAATTGCAATTTCAGCACATGCCAAAACAGCGTTGATTAGAATAAGTACGAGCTGAAACAGTAACTGCCATAACAGCGGGTCGCCTTCAGACATAAAAAATTAACCTCCAAAAATAATTATAAGACTTTACTACTCGGATCGAAACTTAATTTAGAAAATAAAAAAAACATAGAAACGGAAAGCAACAGTTTTTTCCGTTGCCTTTGCTCTATGTGTATATCATCATTAATAAAGATATTGCAAGATGATTTAAGCTTGTTTGATTGCTTTTTGCCGATAAAAATATGTCCCCATCCATGTAGAGTTGTTTATGTTCGGGGGCAGGAGAATCATCCACTTTATTGTTACCTTACCTTTCCCATATTCACTAAATTATAAACATCATAGCACACTTCTCACAACTTGTCAATGAAACAGAACGATTTAATTGAATTTTTTACATTTATTTCATTTTGTTTTCAATTGACAACAATTTTGAATTATGGTATATTGGAATCTATAAAAGAGTATTTTTTCAAAATAATCTGTATTCTATGCAAAATTTTCATGTAAAAAATGAGGTAAAGATGAGAAGAAAAGACAGAGAAGTGACTTCAAAAGAGGAATTAACCGAAATTTTGCAAGCTTGCAAAGTGTGCCGAATTGCAATGGCAACCAACAATAAGCCATATATTGTTCCGATGAATTTCGGATATGTTTGGCAAAACGATTTACTTGTTTTATATTTTCACTGTGCAAAAGAAGGCAAAAAAATTGATATGTTGACTGAAAACAATAGTGTTTGCTTTGAAATGGATGGTCGCCATGATTTGGTGACCGGAACAACTGCCTGCGATTACAGTTTTGCTTATTCCAGCATCATCGGAAACGGCAAGGCAACATTTCTTGAGGACCCTGTCGAAAAAGAAGCGGCATTGATGCATATTATGCAACATCAAACGGAAAAAAGTGAGTTCACTTTCTCAGAAACTATCCTAAAGCATACCCAGTTGTTTCAAATCATTTCCTCCGATTACAGTGGAAAAATCAATAAAAAATAGAAAAGAAACCGAACGGAACATAAACACCGTTCGGTTTCTTTTTTATGTTTGCTGTAAAATGATGCCACATGCAATTTTTTCGCCCGAATTTCCGGACGGCTGTGTCACAAAATCATCCGGATTCCGGTGGATCACCACTGCACGCCCCAAGACATCAATCAATTGAAATCTGTCGGATAAAACTGCACTCCACGCAAACCCACTGTTTCCGAACAATGGCGGAAGATCCCCTGCATGCTGTGGGTGCGGACATCCATCCGGATTAAAATGCCCCTTTGCATCCGCAAAGGCATCTTTCTCATTTCCCGTACAATTGTTTCCTTCATGAATATGCATACCGAATACGTTGACCTCACAGCCGTTTTGGCCCTTAGGCAGTCCGCTGATGTCCGCCACAACAAGTACACCGATTCTCGTTTCATAAAAGGAAACAGTCCCTTGAATTTCAGGGTATGCCTGCGATCCGTGCATTTGTGCAACTGCATTTGGTCGATTTCTTAACCTATGTAACATCGGCTCGGTTAAACCTATTTTATTTTTCAACCATGATGCACCTCCTCTTCTATACCATATGAAGGAGGCAAGTTTTTGGTGCTTTTTCTGGATGATTAAAATGTTATTTCTTTTTTCCCGTACTTTTGTTGCAGTTTTGCCGCCTGAAGCTCTCTTCCCGTCCGCATTAAATGGTCGCAATACCGGTTCAAATTTCCTTTTGCATGAAACGGTCCGCCCTCTAATAGAACCGTAAGCATAGGATCTGTGGCATCGGTAGAGGTCTCCATCATCTTATCATGCCATTCCAACAAATAAGCCGCTCCTCTTTCACACAATGAACCATTTTCTTTTGATAAATCATGTTGTTCCTGTGGGTCATCCTTGATTTGAAACAGCATTTCCTTTTCATAGAGATGAAATCCGTCATGATAGGTTCGGATGTAAAGGTAATCGTCAAAAATCACACTTCGTTGGCAAACATGTGCACATTGTGAGAGAACGATAAATTGCCGTTTTTGCTCTTTGCCGAAAAACAACGTTTCGGAATAGCTTTCCCCATCCCAGTTTGGTGAGGCAGGTGTTTTCAGAATATCTGCAATCGTCGGCGCCAAATCAACATTGTAATGAAGATTTGCATCGCTTGTTCCGGCTTTGCATCCCGGCCATTTGATAATCATTGGAATTCTGCAAGTGGAATAATCGGCAGTAGCATGTTCGGAATAGCTGTTTAATTCCCCCAAATTTTCTCCGTGATCCGATGTAATAATAATTGCCAAATCATCCCACATACCTTCTTTCTTTAACGTTTCAAAAAGAATGCCGATGTTTCGATCCATATAAGCAATTCCGCTGTCATACCCGTCCACTAACAATTTGTAATCTTCCATATTTCGAACTTCTCCCAGCTGTTGTGGAAAGTTCGGATTTATTTTATTGTCAAACATATTCACTTCTCTTGCGCTGTGTGGTCCTACATCTTTTCTGTGTTTTGCAATCAACTCTTCCGTCATCCATGTGTCAAGCGGACAGTCAAGAAACGGATTGTAATATGCTTCCGGTGTTCGATAAGGCGTGTGTGCATCCCAGTAATTCACATGTAAAAACCAATTTTCGGTGTTTCTATTCCGTGCAATCCAATCGAGCGTAACCGGGGTCACTTCTTCTGCCGATTCAAGCCCACCCTTTCCAACGTTATATATTTCATGAAATCCGGAATAAAACCAGAACGCCGAATGGCGCTCGGCAAAGGTGCTTATGCTTACCGTTTTGAAATTTGCTTCACGGAAAAGATTGGGCAAGCAGTAGTTTGAATAGTGGGAACGAAACCCTCTCTGTTCCCCTTCTAATTTCTGATCAGCCGCTGTTCCCCCGTGTCCAACGACACCGTTGTGGATCCCGAACATGCCACTCATCAATGCGCTTCTGGAAGGTAGGCAAGGCGCATCGGAACAGAAATACTGATCAAACCGCATTCCTTCTTTTGCAACACTGTCAATATTTGGCGAGGTGTTTCTGCCATATCCATAACATCCCAGATGATCCGGACGTAAGGTATCTAAATCTAAAAGCAACACTTTCATATAATCACTCCAATAATTGGATTATATATAATACAATATTTCTTTGCTACCACTATTTTCAGCTATTTTAGCATTTTATTTGCAATATGTTAGTGAAAATGATATACTATACTTAAATTTTCAAATGAATAACGGAAGTTGATTGAACGATGCATGATATTGAGTTAAGAGAAGAGGACACCCCACCGATTGCAAGAGGAATCGGTTCGGAATTCTTCATTCGTGAAACCTGCGAGACAAGTGATGGCTGTACCCTTCACTGGCACGAATGTTTGGAATTTTTCTACATGATCAAAGGAAGCGCAACACTTTCTATTGAAAAAAACAACTATTCTTTGGAAGCTGGTACTGTTGTGGCAATCAACCCAAACGAACTGCACCGCACCATGAATTTTGCAAACAACACCAAACATTTGGTCATGAAAATACCGCGTCCGTTTCTCGAAATTCAAAATCCTGATTTTTACCGAATAACATTTCTTGATCCGCTCTTTTCCAATCAAACTTCTTTTCAAAACATAATAGTCGGTGACATGCGGTTGTCCACACTCTTTGAAAAAATACTCGATTGTACTTCTGCGAAGGAATACGGTTGGGAACTTGCATTTAAGGGATTGGTTTTCGAGATACTCTCTGTATTGTTTTCCGCTCATATCACAAAAACAACACAGACGACTGCAGAAAGAAAAGAGACAGGAAGAATCAAAAAAGCAATCATATACATCAATGACCATTTCAAAGAGAACATTCGCCTTGACGATATTTCAGCTTTCTCCGGATACAGCAGTGCCCATATGTGCCGAATGTTCAAAGAAACCTGCGGCGTTGCACCGATTGATTACTTGAATTGCGTGCGCTGTGAAAATGCGGCAAAACTGCTGTTTCAAACAAGATTATCGGTGACCGAAATTTCCTTGTCAACCGGTTTTTCCGATTCAAATTATTTTGCACGGGTTTTTAAAAAAATCAAAGGAAAAAGTCCTTCTGAATACCGAAAACAATATAAAAATATACAACAAATAGAGTAACAGGATGGTAAAATTGGGAAAAAGAGCAACGATTAAAGATGTTTCAAGAGAAGCCGGAGTCAGTATTTCGGTTGTTTCCTATATCTTGAATAATACCAAAGGGAAATCGGTAAGCGAACCGACAAGGGAGCGGATTCTGGAAGCAGCAAAACGATTGAACTACATTCCAAACCGCATTGCAAGCGGTATGAGAACGAGAAAATCCCTGTGTATCGGCATTGTATCCTATTGGGGAATCGATGGATATGTTATTGCCAATATGCTCACAGGGATTAATCAAATTGCCGCTCAAAACAATTACAGAATCGTCATCTGCCCCACAAAATCGGACAATGAAGAATTCAAATATATTGAATATTTCTATGACAAATCGATTGACGGTATCATTTTTATCTCACCATATGAAGAACTGTGCCGCATTGACGAAGAAGCCCATATCAGCAGAATGAAAGCGGCAAATATTCCGTTTGTCATCATCAACGGAAGCACTGCGGTTCCCGAAGTCAATTATATCAACATTGATTATTACGGTTCCACCTATCTAGCTACAAATCATATGATTGACATCGGACAAACAAATATCACCTATGTCACACCTGACAATCGCAAGTATTCCGAGTATGAAAAACGATATGCAGGGTATTCCGATGCAATGAAACTGCACGGTCTGCCGGAACAGGTCTGTTTTGTTCCGGATGTTGCAAAGCGTATCAGACACTTTCAAGCAGTTGTCGCAAACAAGTCGGATACGGCACAACTCATCATCAACGAAGCACTCAACCAGTCCATCCGAATTCCGGATGATTTTCCGTTGATCGCTGCCAATACCGAATCCTTTTCCTCCTATCTATATCCCCCGCTGACCACTGTTAGAATTCCCTCTCTGGAAATGGGAGAACTTGCTGTGATGGCACTTTTGGGCAATATCATCGGCAAAACAACCCATGTTAATCTTTTGCCCCCCTGTTCCCTACAAGTCCGTGCCTCCTGCCCGTAATGAAGATAGTTGCACTTGAAAATGAATAACCGAAAGAGGACATTGTTGAAACGAACAATGTCCTCTTATGATATGTTGGAGAATCCATATTACTTTTGTTCGGGCACCTGCGGATAAAGCTGTGCACAGTTTCCGCCGTCTATAATAATTTCCGCGCCGGTTGTGTTTCTGGATTGATCGCTTCCAAGATACCATGCGCCATTCGCAATATCCTCAAACTCCGCAATATCTCCAATCGGTGTATAATTGGAAAGGGTCGAACGGATTGCTTCGGAATTTTGCCAGCGTATTGTTTTAATCATGCCGGGCACCACACAGTTTACCCGAATTCCATATTGTCCTAAATCAATTGCAAGTGCCTTGGAAAGAGAAATCATCCCACCCTTTGAGGCACAATAAGCACTGCGGTTTGGAATTGCACGATAAGCGGTGTTGGATGTAATGAAAACAATTGCACCGCTGTGTTTTTCTTTCATCTGCAACGCCGCTTGCCTTGCCATGGTAAAATTCCAACCGAGATTGGTTTCAAAGACTTCCATAAACTCTTTCAACGGGACTTTGAAAAAATCCATTCCGATTCCAAGATTTGCGGCATTAAACACACAGGTATCCAGTAGATGCCCTGTTTTCTTAATATCCTCAAATACTTCAATTACCTTCTCTTCGTTACCGGAAGCCAATTCATAGCCTTTTGTAAATACGCCGTATTGCTTTGCAAGTTTTTCCGCAGCTATTTGCGCATTATTCGGTTCTCTACTTGTAATGAAAATATCATAGCCCTCTTTTGCAAAACGTTCCGCAATTGCATATCCTGTTCCACTGCACGCGCCTGTTACAAATACTGATTTATTCATGGTTCTTTTTCCCCTTCTTTTCAATTAAAAATAGTTTTGCACGCGTTTCTCCGTCGATTTCTATTGTTTTATCTTTCGTAAGATAAGTTTTCTGTGTAAACAACTCTGTTAAGGTACAATCTTGCGAAAGATATAGGTTTGTTCCCTCTTTTGGTGCAAACACCCCCAAAATCGTGTCGTTTACATAAACAGGCACGTTGTTTTCCGAATAGAGATGCACCCCCGACAGGCTTGCGACTTTGCGGAATACTTCTGCGGGAATCCGACCGCAAGCACTGTAAAACAAGTTGCCTTTTCCATTTTCTTGATAGGCAAGTGCTGTTTTTCCGCTGTCAAAGGTTCCGAGTGTGGATGCAGTCTCATCCTCAACATAAAAGCTGGGAGTAAGTGTATTTTGAAATCCGTATCGTTTGTTTTCAAATTGAATCGAATTTTCCTTCAACGGATTTTCTTTAATGGTCATGCCGACAAGTTCACACAAATTAGAAAGTGAATAACCCGTTTCCGAGATATATCCAGGCGCATAAATCCAAAGAATATTCTTTCCCTTTGCCTTTAACTTCTCTTCAATAAACCGCTTGTCACTTTCTGGAATTTGAAATGAATCAAGAAAAATATATAGTTTATACCGATCGCTCGTTGCCACTTCCTTCTGTAAATCGCAGATGGAGTAGAGATCATATGGCGCACCCATTTTTGCAAGTTCGCCTCGTTCATATCCCAGAAGGTCGGTGTTTAATTTTGCGTTTTTGTTTGCGTGGTAAAGGCTTTCGCCCTCCGCAAACACGGCAATTTCACTGCAAGAATGTTGTGGGATATTCCCCAAATACTCAGAAATTTGAATCATCTTTGCAATTTCATTCATCATGCCGTCCGAATAAAACCAGCCCTCAAACATATCAAACCACCAAAGTGCCGCTCCCTTTGCCGCACACAAGATAAAATCCCTGCGCATCACTTCGATGGTTTCAGCTTCATCCTTAAATTTACTCGCATATCCCGGAATTCCGTGTCCCTCAATAAATTGCGGTGCCAAATGTGTAATATGATCAAATTCGAGATAGTAGAGCTTATTCCGAATATTCAACGTATCGTAGGTCACCATAAACGCACTTGTCGATTCATAATCCCGAAAAGAATAGGACGACGGGCTTGATATCATATCGATATCATCCGATGTAAACACCTTTTCATAGGCGAGATGTCCGTCGTTCCAAAGCCTCGGTCCGTCAAGTTCAAATAAATATCCAAAGTAAACACCAAGCAGCTTTTTGTGTTTTAGAACGCTCTGTGCCACCCGTGCAAAATACAAAATACTCTCAGCAATTAATTCATGATGAAAGGTTCTATATCGCACAAGATTTTGATTGGTGACAAACGCAATATTGCCGTCGAGTTCCCGTTCTTCCTTTGTCGGAATCTTTATCGTTTCGTCCCCTGCAAACTGTTGATAAGCTTTTTCTTTGATGGGGTGTGTTTCCTCATAATCGCGGTTGGAAAACCACTCGGTCGTTGTGCCACAAAGCATAAAATAACCGTAAAACTGTTCGCCGTATTTTTCTTCGGTGTGTGTCAATACCGCTTTGAGATATTCGCCGGCGGCAGTTCTCCATGTTTCATCTGACGCCATTTGTGAGAGATTGGTAAAGGAATTCGGAACATTCTTGTTTTCCTTTAGAAACCACTCTCTTGTATCCAATTGAATCATCAGTGCAAAATAGCAGTTCGGCGCATTTTTAAGAAACAAATCAATTTGGCGATCAACCTTTTCAAAATCATAGCCGCCATCTCCCACCCACGATTCACCGTACAGCGAATAGGGAACACCCAAAATACTGTAAAGACCGCTTGACAAGATGCTGAACAATTTTACGCCCGCTTTTGCAAAATCGGAAATATTCTTTTCTGTGGGGCGAAAGGATTTGAACGAGAGCGGTTCGATAATCTCTCCGTTAATTTCCACCTTTGTTACACCGTTATGTTTGATGAGCTTAACATTCATATTTTCATTGCCTTTCCTATCGATTATAACCAATCTTTATCCAGTTCGCAAAAAACAAAAGATCACACGTGTTCCATATAACAAGTCTGGTGAAGCGGTAACCTAATTCATCCGTCTCATGTCACCCAACAACCGTAAAAACGTCTTCGAAATCTACACTCATCTGCAACCCTGACAGCAAGTGGGGTTTTACAGAGTCCCTCTTCTGATGAATCGATCAGTTTTAAAAATAAAATTCTGTTTTGGCAGGTCTGATATCGGTAAGCGCACCTGTATAATGGCGCAAGGTATGCACCTGATACGGATGAGCAAGACAAGCCTCCTCGTTGAGTTCGATTCCAATTCCCGGTTTGTCTGGAATTGTAATATAGCCGTCCTGATATTCAACCTTTTCGTTTGTAATCTCTTTTCGGTAATCCACATCGCTGTACATGATTTCCAAAAGACAGAAATTCGGAGTACAAGCTGCAAGCTGCAAGGTTGCCGCATTGGCAACAGGGCCGCTTGGATTGTGCGGAGCAAACGGAATATAATAGCTTTCGGCAATTGCAGCAATCTTTTTCAATTCCATAATACCGCCTGCATGACTGATGTCCGGTTGAATATAATCCGCCGCACGTTTTTCAAACATGTCTTTATAGGCATATCTGGTATATAAGCGTTCTCCAGCGGCAATGGCGACAGGTGATTTTTCTCGCACGGCACAAAGGGCATCCAAATTATCGGGAGGAGTGGGTTCCTCAAAAAACATCGGTTTAAATGCTTCTAATTCCTTTGCGATTTTGATTCCAGTTGGGATATTGAACCGCCCATGTCCCTCAATAAGCAAATCGACTTCGCTTCCAACCGCTTCTCGAACAGCTGAAATACAGGCAAGTGCCGTTGTTAAATCTTTGTTTGAAATATCAAGATAGGATTTCCCGAACGGGTCCCACTTCATCGCAGTTACTCCACGTTTTTTCGCTTCTCTTGCTTTTTGGGCAAATTCTTCCGGCGTTTTTTGCACCTGCAAACCAGCCGTTTACATAAATTCGCACTTTTTCGTTAACTTTTCCGCCCAAAAGCTGATATACCGGTACGTTCAGACTTTTCCCTAAAATATCCCACAAAGCCGTTTCCACCGCCGAAAGTGCGGACATTAAAACCGCACCTGCCGTTGTTAAATCTTTGTTTGAAATATCAAGATAGGATTTCCCGAACGGGTCCCACTTCATCGCAGTTACTCCACGTTTTTTCGC
>Ga0183099_1000468_pt1 | contig 29764 bp, 40 predicted proteins | sample Biomet1_FD_127788 | JGI IMG/M metagenome (GOLD analysis project Ga0183099, IMG submission 127788) | Microbial communities from bioreactor (seeded with anoxic lake sediment) at LBNL, California, USA - Biofuel metagenome 1 | ecosystem: Engineered > Bioreactor > Anaerobic > Unclassified ...
CCCCCCCCCAACCGGCGCCCCCGGGCGGCCCCCCGCCCCCGCCCCCGCCAGCCGGTCCACGTCCCGGACCTCCGGGAGCGGGGCGTAGGTGGCGGAAATGCTCATGGGCGTCCCTGCCAGAAGTCCCGCCATCCGCCCGCAGTAGGCAGCAGCTGCGAGTTTGTCGGTCTCGCCGATGTCGATGCCGCCCGCCGCAAAGTTGACGATGGCCTCGCTGTCCGCCGCCAGTCCCGCAAGCACCGCCTTGTAAATGGCGTGGTTGTCGCTGCGCTGGGTGGTGATCCAGGTCTTGATCACGCCCGCCTCCGTGGTCGTCAGATCGGCAGGGCCCGCCAGATAGTCAAACTGTTGGGTGGCCAGCCAATTGAGGGCGGCGCAGCCCGCAATGATCACATCGTCCACGTCGGTGATGTACAGCAGCACCTTCTTCGGGGGCTTCACATAGCCAAAAAACCGCCCGCCGCACCGCCGCCTGATTGGCTGCGCCCAGGGCAGTGGGGAGCTGAGACGGCGCGGTGAGGGTATACGTCTTGTCCGCAAGGGCCGCGTCCCGCAGGATCAGAGCCACCGTCCCCTTCTGGGAGCGGGCCAGCGCCGTAGACGCCGCCTGCTGAAATGCAATGTTGATGCTGGGCATTGTCAAAGTGCTCATAATGTCGTGTCCTCCTTTGTTTTCGTTGTCAGCGTCAGCTGCTCCATCAGGGGCAGCACCGCCGCAGGGTCAAAATCTGTCCGGCTGTAAGACAGGGACAGAACTACAAGGGTTTCCGTATAGTCGCAGTTGTGGCTGGAGGAGCAGCTGCGCACCTTCAGCGCCCGGTCTCCGGTCTTCAGGTAGCCCTTGGCAAACAGCCCCACGATGATCATGGTTCGCAGATCCAGCTCCGCAAGCTGGCTGTTGTGCCGCTCGTCCACCTCCACAAAGTCGGTGATTCGGTAGGTGTAAAGCAGCTCCACGCCGCCGGGGGAGACTTCCCCCAAAGCAATTCCGGTCAGCTCCACCATATTGCAGGCCCGGGCTGAATTTCGTGGTTTCAGATTGTCATAGACTGTCTCGCCGGGAAACAGGTCTTGCACGGTCGCAATCATAGCGGCGGTAATCTCTTTTGGTGTCAGCATTTCAGTGTTAACCTCCATAGATGGCGTCGGTCAATTCATCATCGAACTTCCGCAGCGCGTCTTCCGCCGCATCTCGTGCGACTTTATCCCCCTGCATCGCGGCCCAGCTATAAAACAGGTGTCCGCCGACATAGGTTCCGTTGCCCCGCAGGCGCGGCTGATAGCGCTTTGCCCGGCCGCTTGGCTGCCGGACTCCATGCCCCCGATCCAGATACCGGGTCAGGTCAGCAGAGGTCGTCCACTCCCCGGAGGATTTTGCCGCCTGTACCACCTCGTCCAACGTAGGGGACACCGCCGAATAATGCCCGCCGCTGCCCATGCGGATCTCCTGCCAGCGTTTGACTCGCCCGCATGGGTCCGTGACGCCCTGCCGGTCGATCTGGGCCTGAACTTCCCTCTGCGCAGCAACGGCAGCGGCATACAGGGCGGTTTTGATTGCCTCCGGAACCTCCTCAATAAAATCGCCCCAGTAATCCCAAAATTTATTCCAGGCCGTAAGATCAAGCCGACTGGACATCAGCAGTCCTCCTTCCTCTCGATCTCATACTCGTTTTTCCATGGGTCCAGCGTGTGACACACCTGCACCTCATAGTCCTTGCCGCCTGCCTCCACCAGGGATTTGGGAGCCAGTTCAATAACCTTTGGCGTCACCAATACGTAGGTCACCGTGGTAGTTGCCTGAAGACGCCCCTGTTCATGGCCCAGATACTTCTCCGTCAGGACGCCGGGGAACTTGTACCCCGCCGTGGGCAGATCCACATCCTTCTGGCACGCCACCGTTTCGCACAGCGCCGCCTTGACTTCCACCATGCCCGGCTGCTCCGTGTCGGCAATGGAGGTTAAAAAGCAAAACTGCCCGCGCCACAGAAAAGAGAGGCCCAGATTGATGCGGCTGGCCTTCCGCATGGTGAAGGTCACGCTCCGCGCCCCGATGCCAACGGTGGAAAAATAGCTTGCCCGGTCGCTCTGTACAGCTTTTACCCAGACTCCCCTGCCGCCTGCCAGCTCCAGGCATCCGCTGCCGCGTCATGGGTCAGCTCCCGGGCCTGTACCCGCTCGTTCAGGTCCCCCGCGCTGATGAAATCCATCACACTACCTCCGTCCCGGTGCCGGTGCCCAAATCGGGCACCGGCTCGGTGAGCTTCAGCTGATTCAATTTCTTCCGAAAGATCGGGTTTTCCGTCTCCGGCGTTCCGGTTACGGTTGTACCTCTGTGCTCGTAGCTATCCAGCACCAGTCTATTGACACACTGGTCATACTGGGCACGGCGGTCGGTTCCTTCCTTCGGCATGCTAACGCCGGCTTCGGACATATACCCGACCGCATCAGAATAAAACCCGGGAATCAGCACAGCCTCGCTTTCTTCCAGTAGATCAATTCTGCAATACGCCAGCAGCTCCGCCTTTCGTTCCGTCGTCAGCTCTGCCATGGCTTAGACCACCAGCGCCCAGTCGTTCATTGCCGGGCGATACCGAACAGGGCCGGACATGGTCGCTGCGCAGATCACAGCGGCGGCACAGTTGTGCTGGAACTTCACGGCGTAGTAGCCGCCGCAATCGGCAGTAACCCGCGCGGAGACCACAGCCACCGCAGAGGTCATGGCAGCGCTTGCGGTAAATACCTTCTCCGCCACCTTCTGGGCGTTGGTGCCGGAGCTGTCGTCTGCGGCGTACAGCGCCACCGTCAGCGTCTTGCCGCTGGCAATTGCGCCGGTGGAAACCAGAAATTCCACCTCGGACATACCGGCTGCAGAGAGATAGGACGTGGCCGTCTCGGTAGACGCTGCCACGGATGCGGGGGCCATAGCCACCGTGTGCTTCAGAGCTTCACAGATTCGTTCCATTGCAAGATCCTCCTTTTCGTTAAGCGCGGGTGTCCAGCGCAACAAACGGGCTGCGCTTCTTGGTGCTGTTCTTGATGGTCAGCGGCGCGTCAATTTTCGGCGCACCGTTGCAGCGCCACACAATACGGAAGCACTGCTGATCGGTGAGAAATTCCACGTGCATGGACCAATCCTGACGGGCGGTGCCCTTCATCAGCAGAATGTACTGGAACGGGTCAACCAGCAGGATATCGCCCTTGGTGCCAAGAGCCGCGCAGTTGTCATCAAACAGCACCGGCTTATTCAGCACCCGCTGCGTGTCAAAGTTTCCAAGGCCGCCCTCGGGATTCCACAGGAATTTGGCGGCGTTGCCGTTCTGGATCGAGAGATAAGGAAGTTCTTCCTCTGCGTCGGGGTGCATCAGCCAGCACAGGCGCTCCCGGTTCCGGGGCATGGCGCGGGCCTGCATCTTGATCGCATTGGCTCCGGTGAACGTTCCGGCAACCTGGTCGGTCTCCTTGGCAACGGAGATCAGCGCACCGGATCGCATAATGCCAAGGGGCTTGCCAATGCCGTCTCCGTTGATTACCCCCGCAGTCAGCAGCCGGTCGGCAGCCAGAGAGAAGCCCGTAGTCGCAAGGCCCGTCATAAACGCGGTGTCCTGCAGCATCTCGTCCGTGCAGTACATAAAGCCCATCATCTTTTCCAGATCCAGCCGCATCTCACGGGACTTGGGCTTGCTCGCGTCCACCGTGCCGCCTTCGGCCGCCCAGTGCATCTTGATTCCGCCGAATACGCTTTCGGAGATGTCGGTCTCATCGAAGCGGAGCCAGCGGGCGGAATTAGACGCGGAGGAGCAGGTGTACCGGTCCAGCCGGTTCAGCAGGGGGCTCTGCTGCACGGCGCTCTCCATGATCGTCCCGGCGAAGTCCGGCTGAATGGCAAACGCGCCGTCCTCACCGGTGCCGGTCCCAGTGCCCAGAACCACGTTGTTGATCTGCTTCAACCGCTTGTCCTGCGCCACGCCTTTCGTCTGGTCCCGGATCGCCCGCAGCTGCTCGCCGATGGAATCGAACAGGTGCAGCTGCTTCTTTTCGTCCTTGGTTTCAGGCTTTCCCTCGTCGTGCAAAATGCCGTCGTCACCCAGATCCTCCGGCTTCGCGTTCTTGTTGCTGGCGGCCATCAGCTTGGCAACAGAGTCAATGCTGGCGTTGATGCCCTCCATTTTGGCCGTCAGCGCGTCGACCTCCTCGAACTTGCCGTCCTTGACCAGCTGCTCGGACTGGTTTGCGAGCTCAGATTTCTGCGCCCGCAGCTCCGTGATTTTTTCCATGAAATCCATGTTGTTACCTGCCTTTCAAAAATTAATAACTTGCAAGCGACCTGATTTGAGCCAGGGCGCATCTTGCCTTTAATTGGGTCTGTGCGGATTCCTCCGCCTTGTGATCGGCGTAGCGCTTTCTCATGGCGGCCGTCACGCGGATGGTGTTTCCGCATGCCGCAACCAACGTTCCGGTTGTGCCCGATTCGGACACACCGTCCATCTGTACCACCTCGTCGATCAGGCCGTATTCCAAAGCCTGCGTGGGGGAAATAAAGATATTCTTGTCCATGAGCGCCACCAGCTCCTCCCGGGTCATGTGGAATCCAGCTCGGGCCATGTAGGTCTCGATCACGGCGTCGCGGGCATTTTTCAACTCCTCCGAATACCGTTGCATCTCCTGATAGTCGCCCTCATCGCCGCCGGATGGGTTGTGGTAACAAAGCAGCGCGCCCGGCTCCGACCGGATGGTATCGCACCCGGATGCCGCAATGGTTGCTGCGGATGCGCCGTAACCCTGATAGAGCGCCTCCGTGTGGCCGGAATAACGGCGTAGCATGGAACGAATCTCTCCGCCCACCGTCATGTCGCCGCCGGGGGAATTGATCAGCACGGTGACGTCCCCGCCTCCAGCTGCCGCCAGAGCCGCTGAAATATCCATAGGGGCTGTAATATCCCGCCATCCGCACCAGCGGGCAATGTCTGCGGTGTCGTTGTCCAGCAGCGTGCCGCGAATTGCAATGTCAGGCATTTAAGCATCTCCTTTCAAAACTGACTCCAACGAAGCCAGATTTTTGGTTGCAAGGAATTTCTGTCCCAGCCCTCCCGGAATGGGGTTGCGTTCCTCCAGTGCTCGGCACTCGTCTGGATTGTAAATGCTGGTAAAGACCATCTTCTGGTAGAAGCTCGCCCGGGCAGCATCGTCGCCCCGCAGCAGAACGGATACATTGCCCCGCAGATACCACCCCTCCTTCCGCTGATCGGGGGAAAGCAACTTATAGGTGTTTTCCTGTTCCCACGCCGTTACGTAAGGGACCAGCGTGTCCGTCACATAGTCCACACGCTGCTGGGAGTTGGAATCAAAGCTTTCCTTTCCGGTCTGCAGCATGTACTTCGGGATTCCGGTGAACCGGCTCACTTCCTCCACAGAAAAGCCACGGCTTTCAATGTACTGGGCGTCGCTCTGGTTCAGCCCGATAGGGTTGTATTTCATCTCATGGTCAAGCACGGCCACTTTGAAAGCATCGGCAGATGCAAATGTCTGAAATTCCTCTTTTATCTTGTCGCGGGTGTCCTTGCTGGCGTCCGTGTTCACTTCCACAATTCCGGAAATCCGCGCGCCGTTTTGATAGAATTTTTTGTTGTATCGCTGCGCCATGCCATCCGCCGCAATGACCTCTCTGGCCAGCTGCAGCATACCCCGGCCGTGGATGCCGTCATAGCTCTCAAAAAACAGGAAGGAGAGCTCGTAGGAGGCAAAGGTGCGCTGCACGCCATCCACGTTGTAGTCGTACCAATAAGCACCGGTATCCCGGTCTTTCCGAATGGTGCAGCACTCCGTCGGCAGCGGGATGCGTTCGATCAATTCTCCGCTTGCATCCCGCACATTCCAGCAGGCACCAAAGCCACGCCAGAACGCATTGGACATGAGGATCTTTCCGCAGAGAAACGGAGACATATTGGGATTGGGCCGGGCTTTCAGCACATGGGAAAGGGCTTCATCATTCACCGAAACTCTGGCATCCCCGTCTTTTTTGTAAACGCTGAACGGGATCATGCCAAAGGAATTGGTCAGGATGCGGTGAGCCGCTGCCACGGGGGAAAGGGCTTCGGCCGTGTGCGTTCTGACATCCAGCGCCTCCCCATTGAAAAAGGTGTCGTGGAACCACTGCTGCGCCTCTTCCCACGTCATGGGATTTGACTCGATATTGTTTATAGGGGTACGCATTGCGCGATCAAGCAGCATCAGCGTCTCACTCCTCTCCGAGCTCTGGCGATCACAACAGCATACAGGCTCAGCCAGACACCGGAAACCACCAGCGCGGCCGCCCTGCCAAACGCTTCCTGCGCTCCCAGGACAAAGCAGGTGCCCGCTCCAATCAGCAGCAGATCATCCAGATACAGCACCAGAGTTCTGACCGCTTTCCGTAGAACAGGAGCCGCCCGGCTCCAGATATTCCGTCTTTTTTCTTCCATCAGGAAATCCCCCAGTCTTCACTCAATACGTGTTCGTTGATATTGCTCCCGGGCGTCCTCTTCACCAGCACCCGGGCCAGCGCATTCATGCTGGCGGCCACGGGGTCAATGCGCTCCGTGTCGTCCTTGTGGCGTTTGCTCAGCTTGATATCCTCGTAGTTGTTTTTGATTTCGATGGCGTTTTGCAGACACCAAATGACCAGTGGGCTCTCCTCAATGACCACCTTCCCCTGCAGCAGCAGCTCCCGGAAGGTCTTCACCGCCAGATTCTGCCCGGCGCAGGTCTGCGCAACCTCCACACAGAAGTCATCCCGGTTGCGGTCTTCATTCATGAAGATTGCTAGGTCTGTCGCGTTGTGGCCGTCGTAGTCCACCTCGTCCACCTGCCATCCGTGGTCCCGCTCACCCTCACAGATCCAGGTGTACACATAGCTGTTGTCTGTCACATCGCCGGGCGTTAGTGTGCAATAGCCAGCTTCGGCCCAAGACTGATAGGCGACACGATCCGTCTTCTCGTGGCGGGCCGCACCGTTCTTCGGCATAAATCCATGCATCCGCAGCGCAATGCGCCCATCGTCCAGATCAAAAACCGCCGCCGCGCCGCTGAGGTCGATGCGCTTGCCCAGGTCAAAGCCGCAGTGGCAGTGACGGCCATCCGTCAGTTCGGCAAACTCTTTGCTGGACACCTGGGCTTTACGAGCCAGCTCCATGCAGTGCTCGTCCAGATAGTGGTTCACGCTGCCGGTCTGCCACAGGCACATCCGCCGCGTCAGGAACTTCCGGATCTTGTCCGGATCGTTGGAGGAATAGGCGGTGTTGTGCTCGTCCTGGATCTGCTTCAGCAGGATGGCGCTGTATGCGCTGGGATACCGCAGGCACGGGTTGGGCTTCCGCCAGGCTGCCTCGTCGTGGGGATTGTCCTCGGCGTCCAGCTCCCGGATCATCACAAAGTAGCTCTCATCGGTGACGGACCGGTCTTCCAGCACCCGCTTGGCGTAGGTCTCTTCGACGTAGCAGGGCTTGCTGCCCGCGTCGTCGCCTGCCGTGGTGATCACGTCCAGCAGACTCTGGGCACGTTTGCCGAAGGAGTTGGTGCCCAGATCGTAGATCTCGGAATTGGGATGGGCGTGGTATTCGTCCACCACGAAATAGGTCGGTGCGCCGGAGTCCTTGTTTTTCGTGTCCTTGGACAGCGCCCGCATGTAGCCGCCCCGGGTGCGGTGAACAATGGGATTGGAGCGGGGAACGACCAGCCGCTTTGCGATGTTGGGACTGGCCAGGGCGATTTTCTTGGCGTCCCCCAGAACACGCATGGCCTGCGACCGGTCCACCGCCGCGCATTCTACCTCCGGCTCCTGCTCGTAGACAGCCAGCTCCGGTTGATACGGCGGATAATGGGCATCGCCGCACATGTGGTAAAGGCCCTGCCCGGATTTTTCCGTGGACTTGTAGTTGCCCCGCGCCCGCTTGTTGTAGGTGTGGGTGAACCGCCGGGCACCGGTGTCCTTATTGACCCACCCATAGGTGCATCCAAGGTCGAAGATCTGCCAAGGCTCCAAGCGGATCGGCTTTCCAGCGTCCACGCCCCGGATCTGGAGACACTGTCCGAACCAGCGGATAATCCGGTCTGCCCGGGTGGTATCAAAGACATAGGGAAAATCTTTCGTTCCCTGCCGCTTCAAATCGTCCAGATGCCGCTGGCAGGCCAGAATCTCATACTTGCAGCACTGCTCCCGCAGCCGCCCCCGCACCACCTGCTTGGCGTAGACCGAAACCGGATGATGCAGGCCGCTCTGCCTGCGGGTGCTTTTAGTCGTCGCCAAAAAGATCCGCCTCCTTTTCAGAGGTCTCCCTAGCGGTACTGCCGGGAGGCAGTTCCAGACTGCACCGGCTGGATACCGTCAGACACAGATCGGCCGCCGCCGATCGGCACTGCCGAAAAAACCGATCCTGCATCGCCGACCACTTTTGAGAGTCGTCCGGATTCCCGGCGTTCATGGCCGCAGTCAGACGGTTGGTGGCCCGCAGGTAATGCTGCTCTGCCAGCAGGTACCGGGCGAGACCGTCGGCATCCAGAGACGTCAAAACTCCCATCCGGATCAGTACAGGAGACAACTCCCGGAATTTCTTTGCCAGGGACGCCGGAAGATAGGACGGCGGGTCCAGTTCCTGGGCGGGCGGTGCTTGGATTTCCCGCGCCTCCCGTTCCTTCAGCTGCGCTTTGGTGTAATGTCTGCTGCCTTTTGCCCGAAGCGACGCCACTGGCTGACGCTTAGGAGGCATTCAGCAGCACCGCCTTTCCCCCGGTAAAGGCCTCCCAGCGCCGGATGATCACATCCACAAAGCGGGGATCGGATTCCATCAGATAGGCCACGCGCCCCAGCTGCTCACATGCAATGGCCGTCGTGCCGCTCCCGGCGAACAGATCCAGAACCACGGCCTCCCGCAGCGTGGAGTTGGCCACCTGATAGGCAAACAGCCGCACCGGCTTCATGGTGGGGTGCTCTTTGTTTTTGGTCGGCCGGTCGTACTCCAGAACCGTGGTTTGCTTCCGGTCGGAGCACCATAAGTGCGCCCTTCCGTCCTTCCAGCCATACAAACAGGATTCATGGCCGTCCCATGTATCGCCGCAGTCCAGCTCATCCGGTTCCGTCTTCCCATGCAAACAGGGCTCATGCTGCCAGTGATAATCCTGACGGCCAATGGTGGCGCTCTGCTTCACCCAGATCAGGCACTGCCGCACGTCCAGTCCCACCTCATAACAGGCATCCCGGAACAGCCGCCCGGGAGCGCCGTCCGCGTGCCAGATGTAAAACGATGCGCCCGGCTCCAGCGCGGCCCGCCCATTTGTAAGAGCCGCATGCAGAAATTTGAGAAACGCCTCGTCGTCCTGGTGGTCATTCTGGATCTTCAGGTGATCCTCCGTCCCGCCGGTAACGTCTACGTTATAGGGCGGATCTAAAAGCAGCAGCTGCGCCTGGGCACCGTCCATCAGGGCGGCTACATCGTTCCCCTCAGTGGCGCTGCCGCACATCAGGCGGTGCCGTCCCAGCTGATAGATCTGGCCCTGTTTGCTGACGGGCTCCGCCGGAAGTTCCGGCTCAAAGTCGTCCTCCTGGGCATCGGTGGATTCATCCAGGATAATGTCGTCCTCGTCAAAGCCGGTCAGATTCAGATCATAGCCCGCCTCTTTCAGCTCCTGCAGCTCCATACTTACCAGCTCGGCGTCCCAGCTCGCCTGTTCGGCCAGCCGGTTATCCGCCAGAATGTAGGCGCGGCGCTGCACATCGGTCAGGTGCTCCACCAGCACGCACGGCACTTCGGTCATGCCCTCGGCTCTGGCCGCCAGCAGACGCCCGTGCCCCGCCAGAATGTTGTCTCTTGCATCGATCAGCAGCGGCGCGACAAACCCGAACTCCCGCAGACTGGCCCGCAGGTTTTGAATTTGTTCCGCGCTGTGTTCCCGCGCGTTGCGGGCGTAGGGGATGAGCTCCGCCACGGGGCGCATCTCCAGTTTTGTAGTTGTTCGCATAGGGGTCACCTCTCAGTCTCCATACAGATCATCGCCAGCAGATCCCGGATCAGTTGATTGTGCCGCCCGCTTCTGTGCCAGGCGGACCCGGCCCGTCGGCGTCAGGCCCAGCTTTTCCGCGTACTGGAGCAGGTTCCGCTCCAGGGACTGCAGCTTGCCGGTCAATGTGTCCAATTTGGACACCGCCTCAATCAGCTCATCCGGTGTCATGGCGGGGGCGCCTTTCCTGGCAGAGCCCTCCCATTCGGCGTCTGTTATTTCAGAGCCGTCCCGGGGCTTCTTTTTCCAAGCCGGATCAACCGCCCCCTGCACACCAAGCTGATCCAGCAGCTGATTGTTCAGCAGGATCGTCTGATCGCGCCTCGCCAGCATGGAGCAGTAGCCCGCCAGCATTTCGCTGTCCAGATCGTCCAGGATGGACAGCCCGTCCATGCGCTTGATGATCTGGTTCCAGTAGGCGTTGGCCGGTTTGTTCCGGGAGACGAACGCGGGCTTTTTCAAGCGGATTTTTCCGCCCCGGTCCGGCAGGGTTGCGGCCTCGGCCTGCTGGCGAGCGTCCGCCTCGGCGTCGGTCAGGTGCTTAGACATATTTGCTTTGGGCTTGGGTGGAGTCGGCATCTGCTCGTCCTCCCTTCTGCCGACGCTGCGTCTCTGAAATGCTGATTGGGGAAGTTTTCTCGCAAACGAGGGGGCATGCGGTCTTCCGCCGCCTTGGGCAAAACTTTCCAAGGCGGGGGGAGGGGTTGGAAAGCCTTTGGCTTTCCGGTACGCACACACGCTCGCACGCCCAGACACACGCGCTCATGCGCTCCGGTGCAGGCGTAGCTTCGGGCAAAACTCAACGCGATTTTTTAACACGAGATTGCCACAGTTCGCGGGCTGTCTTGCGGCTGTGACAGGAGTGGCACAAGCTCTCGAGGTTGTTGCGGTCGGTAAACACTACCCAGTCGCCCTTGTGATCCTCGATGTGGTCCACGTCGGTGGCCAGCGTGCGGATGCCACGCTTAGCACACTCCCGACAGAACGGCTCCCGTAGGAGCTGCGTAGGCCGGAGATCATCCAGCCATTCCCGCGTCCGGTACATCCAGCGCCAGGACTGAGCCTCCTCGCTGCGCTGCTGGCGGTCTTTGGGCTTGTGTGCCGGGCAGTAGCCCTCTCGCGTCAGGGCGCTGCATCCCGGATGCCGACACGGTCGGAGCGGTTTCAATGCCATCGGGCTATCACCTCCGGGCAAAACAAAAACGCCAGACCCAACAACTCAACCCTCTTCGGGTGAATCATTGGCTCTGGCGTTTAACGCTCTGGCCTTTATCGATATTCAGGATTAATTCGCTCCGGCACGTTCGACAGTACACTGGGAGGCCGCATGCCTCGGTTTCGTCGGTGATTCGCAGCAATCGGTGATTCCGTCCGCAGACCGGGCAGGAAATCCATCCGTCCTTTACAATCAGTTTAGCACTTTTCGTTGTTACTGGCAATGGATTTGCCTCACTTTCTGGACCATGTCCGTAAATATTCATAAGGTTTCAAGAATAAGAAATCATTAATTTAAATATAAAGCGCTGTTTTAAGAGAGCAGATAGCGGGTGTAGTTAAACACGCCCCAGTCCCCTAGTTGCGGCTTGCTTACAATCGGCAAACGAACAGCGTTACGCGGCAAACGCAGCTGCCCTGTGTTTGATGGGTGTACCTCCGGCTCAGGGATCAACCGGCTCAGTTTACGGGAGCAGCCCCACGGATGTCTGCCGACATCCGGGAGCTCCTTCGTAAAGTAGATTGCTAGGCCACGGTACCCATGCTCCAAAAGAATCTTCTTGCGGTCATATGGCACGTCGTAAGCCTCTCCCCAGACCCATAGATACCTCACAACAACCGGTGGGAAATCAGAGTCTCTGAAAAATGCGTGAATGTGGTACCGGTGATCACCGTGCAGCCCTTCCACTCGGTACACGTAATAATCTAAAGTCTTTCGGGTGAAGCGCTTAAGCCGTTTGCAAAATGCATCCCAGATGTGCATGACGCCGTCGAGGCTGTCCGGCAGAAACTCATCCGCGAATGTCAGGGTATAGAAGACCCCATCATACCCGAACAGCGCCAGCCGCAGCTCCAGCTTGTCCACGCTTGTGCGGCTCATGGCGGGCCCGCAGCGTTTCCTCACGCTTTTAGAGTTTACTCCGTTACGGCGGATAAAACACTGCCGGTCCGTCACAAAAGCCTTTACGAATGGCCCCGCCGCTGCTGCACACACAGATATGCAGGAGACTCATTCTCCATTGATGGCCTCCGGTTTGCGGCAGTAAGCGAGCCATGTATTACCATAGTCGTCAACGCTGTATGTACTTTCCACTTCATTTCCAAATATCCAGAAAGCAACTAGGTTGTACTCGTCTTCATCGTACGCATGCTGCATCCATCCGCTGTATTCCGGATGCTTGATATCTACGATCCACACTGGCTCCCCGTCCATCTCCCGCAGCTGCTCCAGCGTCAGCGGCTCGTTGGTGGACTGAGGTGCTATATAGCTATCGCAAAATGTGTATGTCTGGTTTGATTTATCGGAAATTCCTCGCGGGCAATTATCGTTTGTGCATTTATAACACGGTACATATTCACTCATTGGCGGCCCCCGAAGACTCTGGAGGAACAAGTTTCCACCCTTGCTCTTCCATTTTGTCTACACCTGACTTTGTTTTGCAGGCAACACCTAGGGCATAAAAAATAATTGCATCAGCACACAGCAACGTCAACATCAGGAATATTACTATAAAAAGCATTTTGATTTAACCTCCTACAGTTGTTATTTGGGAAAGGCTCCCTATCCGGCCTTCGCGGCATCCCAGTTCCACAGTCCCTGCCTCGGCCTTCTGGCACCGTTCCAGTGCAATTTTACTCTGCGTCTGGTCAAAGTCATTTAGACGGACAATCAGATCTGCAGCACCTTCCAGCATAACCTTGACGCACATCCGTGTTGATAGCAGCGGGCAATGCTCACAGTCCGGCTTTTTGGTATCGGTGTTTCCGCAGCACCGCAGCGCCCCTAAAATCTTATCAGCGTTTTCCATGATCTATCCTTTCCATACCCCGTCTCCTGGGGTATACTTGTCCCGAGGTGATAATTATGCGTATCGAATCGCTAGAAAAATGGACCGAATATGCCGCATGGCTCTCTGCCAATGGGTATAGCATGTATATGTCCCAATACGGCGTTGACCGTCCGGAAGGGTTTCACGCGTGGTTTCTCCAGCACGAGACGCCCGGCGTGGAGGTTATTACACACTCCGAGGCCGTGAGGGATGCCATTTACAAATTTCCGGATGGAGATTGGCTGTCACGGCAATAGCAGCCTAAAACGGCAGCTCTCCGTCCTCTGTGCTGACTTCCGCAAAATCGCTGTGCGCATCCACAGGAACCGGGGCGGATGTGCCCGAATTGGGCACATCCTTTTTTGAGTCTCCAAAATACACGTTATCGGCGATAACCTCGGCAGAGCGGCGCTTGTTGCCCTGCTTATCCGTCCAGTCCCGGAGCTGCAACCGGCCCTCCACCACGGCCATGCGGCCCTTGGTAAAGTATTTGTTGACGAACTCGGCGGTGGCTCGCCAGGCGACAATGTCGATGAAGTCCGTATCCTTCTCGCCGCTCTGGGACTTAAAGTCTCGATCCACGGCCAGCGTGAACGACGCCACCGCCGTGCCGCTGCCAGTGCGGCGCAGCTCCGGGTCTCGGGTCAATCGGCCCATCAGAATGATTTTATTCAGCATTATCCTTGACCGATCCTCTCACTGGCGCACATATCGCCGACTTGATTCTTTCCGATATCCGTACATCATGACGTCCACGCCGCGAGACGCTTTGATTGTGGCGTCATCTTCGGCCTTGCACACCAAATACTCTTTCCAATCCGGGCAGGTTTCAGGATTGTGGCAAGAAGGTGTCCGGCGTGGGCATTTTGGACGGCACGGCGGCTTAACTCTCGGCATGACGCACCCCACATTCGTTAAGCAGCTCCTGGATTAAATAGTCGTAGTCATACCCCGGGCGGTTAGCGGCCATTTGGATCTCTTCCGCCAGCCGCTCGATGTTATGCAGCTTGTAAAGCGCACCGTAGGCGTTGGGCGGGAGCGTGGCGAGATCCACGCCCCTGATGCCCCAATTGCCCCTGCCGTCGCTCCATGTACACCGCCCCATTCTTACACCTCCGCCAGCGCCCGCAGTACGTCGATCATTACGGCGTGGCGACTGTCGCCGGTGACATTTACCGTTTTGATGTAGCCGTTGTCAAAGCGGATGATCACGCTCTCCTCGCCGCCCTCGTGGTACTCAAATTCCAGCCGGTTCACGCCCTCGTGGGACACGGTGATGCAGCGGGACAGCTCCCGGGTAACAAACTGCCGCATCAATTCAAACTGTTCCATGCTCATACGACTTTCTCCTTTTCATCTCTAGCCTGACCAAAGCCAGATACTTTGCGTGAGCTGAGTGCTTCCCGTGATGGGAGTCCCAGCAAATCCGCGACCATCGCCAGCATCCGCAGCTTGTCGGGATCGGTATATTCAATCGGTTGCCCGCAGCAGGGGCAGGGATCGCCGGTTTTAAGTGTCCGCATTACCCGTACCCCTTTCCTGCATCAACTTTTCCAGCGTTTCCTGCCCCATGTGCTTCATGCCGCCAGGAAGCGCGGGCTGGTACATCCAGTATAAAATGTGCTCTAGGCGTTTATTAGCCACGCTTTTTTGCGTGGCGTCCATATAGGCCCTTTGCCAATACACTGACGGCTGAACACATCCGGCGGTATCGCAGACGTACAGAAACCGACCTTCATCCGGTGTCTCTTCCTGCGCAGATTTCCACGCGCCGGAGAAAGGCTGGGGATCGTCCACGCGGCCCATCATGTAGTCGACGGAGCAGCCCAGCACATCCGCCATGCGGACCAGATCAGCCTGGGACAGATCATCCGCAAAGCACTTGCTGCTATCGGTGATGCCCTCTCCGCGCTGCTGCCCCTCCCATTTTTCTGTACGATACTTGTCGTACATCCACGACCGGTCCTTGTCCTGACCGTATACCTGCTTTAAAAAATACTCAGTTTTCATTTTTGCTGCTTTGCGGGCCTCCGAAAAGCGCCGCCAGCTGGCAGTGACCTCAGCAATGTGGGCGGCCTCCTTGGTCTTTTGCTCCTCACGCTCGGCCTTTTTTTGCACCTTTTCTTCAGCCTTATGCTTAGCTATCTGCTCGGCAAAATGGCCGCAGGCAAATTTACAGGAATACAGCTGCTGGCAGCCCTTACAGCATGTGGCCTTGCCATAGCGCCCGTCGCAGTTTTTGGAACACCAGTCCTGCTTTTTTGTCATCCGCTGCCACATGTTGTCCGCATTGGTGCAGCACTGCTCCCCCTTTGGGCAGGCAATGGCATCCAGCGCCGCCAGCTGCTTGCCCCAGGTCTCAACACCATTGCCGTACACACTCAAACCATCCTGCTTGGCGTCATACAGCTTGCGCTGATAGTCCTCCGGCAGCCGCGCCAGCTCATAGGCGGTGTCCTCGTTGATCTTGTCTTTTTTGTAGAGCGCGGCCCACAGGGGAATCAGCTTTTCCCGGATCACCTTCAGCCGCGCCAGCTTGGATTTGGACAGCTTGCACGCCTCCGCCACATGATCCCGCATCCGGCCGGAAAACTCCACGCCCTCCTCCTTCAGCTGATACAACAGGGTCGCCACCCGCTCCGCCTGCTTGGACTGCTCTGCGGAGGTCAGATGCCGGGTGTCGGCGTTGGCGTAGATCAGGCGCAGTTCCTGCATGGCAGCGGAGACCGCCCCGGCCTGCTCCACGATGCAGGGGGCCTCCTGGTACTCCGTCCGCCCGGCCTCCATCAGTTTCCGCAGCGCCGCCCGGCGGCGGTGGCCGGAGACGATGGTATAGCGTCCGCCCTCGCCTTCCCGCACCCGGATGGGCTGCTGCAAGCCGCACAGCTCGATATTGGAAGCCAGCTCGTCGATGCAGCTCAGCTCGTAAAAGTTGTTGGGATCGTCGTCGATCAGGTCGATCCTGATGTACTGGATCTGCTCCCGTCCGGTTGTGTCCAATTTGGGCACATCTTTTTTGAGCGTATCCGCAAACCGCCCGATATCAAATTTACCGGCCATTGCGCTGCGCCTCCTCTCCGATGTACTCCCGAACCCACGCCCGATAGTCCTGCGCTGCGGCGCTGCCGGGGCTGTACTTGACGATAGGCTGGCGATCAAAGGTACTCTCCGGGACCTTGTCCGTCCGGCGTATGGTCTGCAGGAACACTTTGACTGGCAGAGAGCGGAGCAGCTGCTCCCCCTGGCGGACCACATCGCTATTGTGCCATTGCGTGATCAGCACACCGGCGACTTTGATACCGAGATTTGCGCGCTGCAGGCTGTTGATCTGGGCAGTCATATCATGGACACCGGCAAAGGAGAATCCATCCACCAGCATGGGGATCACCACCTCGTCGGCAGCCATCAACGCGCCGACGCTGGCCGTTGTAAAGCCAGGCGGGCAATCAAAAATGAAGAAATCCGTGTCGTTGTCCTCCCGGGCGGCGTCGACAAAGTGCCGTACATTCTCGGGGGCGCTCACGCCATCCTTGATGGCCCGGAGATCCAGATCATACAGCTCCGGGGAGCCGGGAATCAGATCAAGGCCCGGTTCCAGCTGCAGCAGGTTGTCGCTCCAAACCGGCTCACCGTCACCCATCAGCATGGAAACCATGCTGTAATTACCAGCCGGATCATACTCCGTCTGATAAAATCGGGTCAGATTCATCTGCCCATCACAGTCCACCAGCACCACGCGCTTGTGGTGATCATGCGCGAGTATATCTGCCAGATTGATTGCGGTCACGGTTTTTCCGACGCCGCCCTTGTTGTTCATAATTGCAATCGTTCTCATGTTTCTTCCGTCCTCTCATGTCCAGCTCGCAGGGGGTACAGGAGAACGTCTCCGTCCAGCTGCCCCCGGCGGCTGTGAATCTCACGGTGTAAAATCTCTGCTGAGGGTGTATGTACACGACCTCGGCAGGCAAAGGGGTCACCTCGTCCATCATGCCGTAGGTGGTGTCAAACGTGGGTTTAAGCCACAGCATCTCTCCGACTCTCATGCGTCCTCCTTATCCGGCGGGAAGATCCGGTCGACCTCCGCAGCCGTCCTCTGGTCGGTAAGCTCATCCATGCGGATCTGTGCAGATCGCGGGGGCGGAGTCAACTTGCGCACCGGCTCATCAACACCCGGAGCGATGCGGGAAAAGGTCTGATGGTCACCGTCAAACCGGAACCGCACCTTGTCAAGGATCTCTCCCTCCTTGTTTTTCGCAAGCTGAAGGATACGGTTGCTCAACTTATCGTCATAGTCCTCCCGATACAAGAGCATGATCACATCGGCATCCTGCTCGATCTGCCCTGAGGAGCGCAGATCCGATATAACCGGATCGCGGACTTTCCCGGTTTTCTTATCTCGTTCCCCTCGGCTGAGCTGAGAGAGCGCGATGATCGTTGTGCCCGAAACCCGGCCGAACTGCTGGAGGGACGATGAAATATCCGTGACGCGGTCATATTCTTTTTCCCGCTTCATCCATGACGGGGATGCCACTTTCTGCAGGTAGTCCACAACAATCACGTCGAAGTGATGGGCCTGACTGTACGCTTGGATGTCCAGCACCGTCATGCCTGCCGCGTCGATCAGCCGCACCTTCGGGGCCGTCAGCTTGTCCTTCAGTTCCAACAGATCCTTGTAGTCGGCTTCGGTCAGATTGTTTCGCTTGATAGCTGTGTAGCTGAGCATAGCTGCGTTGGAGACGTGCCGGTCAAACAGCTTGTCCTTCGTGGATTCATACGAAAAGTAGCCGACCCGGTGCTTTAAGCCAATCCCGGGAACAAACTGCAATGCCAGGGCCGTTTTTCCGTCAGACGTTCGACCGGCGATAATCACCATGTCCCCCGGCTCCGCAAAGACTCGTTCGTCCAGCACCGGAACGCCCCAACTCAGGTACACCGGCTTTTTCTCACCGTCGTGACGATCAAAAAACTGCTCGTAACCCTCGGCAAAGGTCATGGACTGCACATCCGGCTTATTGACCTGCATTCGCATGGCCTTATCCAGGATGGCCTGCGCATCGTCCGGGTTGTCCGCAGCGGCCAGCTCAGTGCCCAGGTCTTGCAAATGGCTTAGCATTGCGGACCGCTTAAGCAGCGCTATGTAGGCGTCGAGGTTCGCTGCTGTGGGTGTTGCATCGATCAGATCTGCAAGCAGTTTTGTAAAGCCGCCCCCCACCGTTTCCCGCACTGTGATACCGTCCACCGGCTTCCCGGCGCGGAATAGCGCCTGGATAGCCTGAAAGATCGTGCGGTATTGCTTGGTGGTAAAATCCGATGCCTGCACCCGGCTGAGCGTGGGGCCGACGGTGTCCGGGTCAATGAGCATTGACCCAAGTACACCGCACTGGGCGTCCAGCAGCGACTGGGCCAAAAAGGCATTAGGCTGCACCGTTGCTTTCTCGCTCACAGGAACCGCCCCCTTCTCCCATCGTCAGGCCGAGACGGCTCAGACTGTGCCGGGGATGTCGGCTCGTCCTCCCAGCGATGCTGGTTGAGCCATGTTGCAGGCATAGGGATGTATCTGCCTCCGTCGCGCTGCCAGCTCTCGGAGGTCTTCTGCCGGGCCAGCGCCGCCGACATGATGCGGCAGAGCTGGATATTCGCTTTGAGCCGCCGCCAGGCCCGCCGGGCCGGTTCCTTTCCCTCGTGACGGGGGTACGCTTTCCAGAACCGGTCAAACAGCTGCGCCTGCTCGTCCACCCCCTGGGGGACTATAGGGGGTTTATTACTTGTTTCTTTACTTACTTGTTTCTTTACTTGTGTCGGATTTACCGGCGACGGTTCAACCGTTGACGGTTTTACCGGCGACGGCTTTTCAGTCGACGGTGACTTTTGAACAGGGGCTTGATCCTGAAAAACAAAGGTTGTCCGCGAAAAATGGCCATGCTCTCCGTGCGGCTGCTCACGCAGAAGGTATCCTGCTTCCTCCAGCTGGCGAAGACATCCACGGATGCCGTCGCGTCCGATTCCAACCCGTGCAGCCAGTCCGCTGACGCTGTACTCCCAATCTTCCGGGAACGACTGCACAATGGCAAATAGGCCCTTTGTCTTTAGGTCAAGCCGGTTGTCCATCAGCACGGAATTGTACAGGACCGTAAAGCCCTGCTTCTTGCCGCGTATGATGCTCTCAGCCATGGCGCTCGTCCTCCCGCTGCAGGGCCATGATCTCCTGACAGAGCTGATGCATTCCGGCGGCATAGCCATAGTCCCAATCGTGGATAATCTTAGCCTCCTCTGGCGTCAGGTCAGCTCTCCACTCATCCGTCTCCGGGTCGTTTGTCTCGGCGTTCCAATTATCCGCCAGCTCTATCATCCGCGCTTCGCTGATCTGCGGCATCTCAATCCCGCTCCTTTCGTACTGTCAATTGCTTCTATGATCCGAAATCCCCGGCCAACCAGCCAGCCGACTCCGATAATGACAAAACCAAGCTCCACACCGCTCAAGGAAGGCACCTCCCTCCCCGGCGAATTCGGGCTTGCGTTTTCGGTCGAACGTGGTATAATAATTTTGCAGAACGTTCTTGTGACGCAAGTCCTGGAACACTGAGCCGCTTCGGGTGCCAGCCCGGGCGGCTCTTTTTTCGTGCAGTTTTCACGCCGTCGCATCCTCCGAAATAAGGGTGGCCCGCTCATCTACCCACTTCTCAAAAAGCTTGGTGTAGATTTCGTAGCAGTAATTCTTCTCTCCAGGGATACTTATCGCCCACGGATACTGCCCGTTTTGTATAGCCGTGCCGATGCGCGTCTCAGAGGTCTTGATACCAAGTTTCCGCATCCGCTGGGTGACCTGATTGAGTGTCATGGTCTCAATGGTCTTTTCCATTGTCATTCTCCTTTCGTCGCAATCCGGACTTCCGTGCAGGCCCGGATGATCTCCGTGATATCGCGCATGATATCCTCCATCAGCGGGCGCTCCTCGCCAGTGATCACGCCGTCCTCGATAATCTCCATCAGTTGCCGGTCGCGGTGATCTGAAGCAAACCGCAAAACCCGATTCACCAGCCGGATCGCGGCCGTCTGGATGGAGCAGTCGTCCACGGCCGGAATGATGGACGCCGCCAGCTGGGACTCGTTACGCAGGTGCTCCACGGCCAGAAACTGGCTGTTGTACAGCCGCACCATCCGATAGGCCATATCACCCGGCACACCGCACTCGCCGCTTTCGTACCGCGCCAGCATCCGGACGGAGCAGGGCAGCAGCTCTGCGGCACGTTCCTGTGTATAACCGGCCTGCTCCCGGCAGATTTTATAGATGCTCCTGCCTCTCTCCGCCATGGTCTTCTTTCCTCCTGTGGGTTAAAATTTGGTTGCAGGGATAGATTGGGCAATTATGCGCTGGCGCCTTCACGGCCAAATAGTGCATCAATAGTACAGCCGAGCGCATCTGCCAGTGATGGAATTAATTCCGCACGCGGCATTGAGGCACCGGATTCCCAGTAGGCCACCGTGGACCGATCAACACCCAGTATTTTCCCGAGATCGCCCTGTGTGATATTGGCTGCCTGACGCAACTCCCTAACTTTCATTTCGCCCTCCTTTCTTTATGTGTGAAGTTTCTACACATTTTGGATTATAAGTGGTATTCCTACACTTGTCAATATATTCTGTGAAATATTTACACATTTATTGAAATGTGACTTTTTTTCACATATAATTTTTGCGAGGTGAAGCGATGGAACAGTTGAAAATTTTGCGAAAGCGTCGAAAGTGGACGCAGGCAGACGTTGCCTCTAGACTCGGCATCGAACGATCCACATACACAAGATATGAAATTGGGCAAAGCGAACCAAGTTTTGATATGTTGCAAAGGCTTTCCGATTTGTTTGAGGTTTCAATTGATGCATTAGTCGTGGGAGAATCAGCACCCCTTCCCTCGTCCCCCAACGGCGTGATGGTTCCCGTCTTGGGCGATGTGGCGGGTGGAATCCCCATGCTGGCGCAGGAAAACATCATCGACTATGAGGAGGTCAGCAAGGACCTGACCGCCTGCGGCGACATTATAGGCCTTCGGGTAAATGGCCACTCCATGGAGCCGCGCATCTGCGACGGAGACGTGGTCATCGTCCGACGGCAGGGCGACGCAGACACCGGTGACGTAGCCGTGGTCCTGGTCAACGGTGACAGCGCCACCGTCAAAAAGATAAAAAAAGACGCGGACGGGAGTATCTGGCTGATACCCAACAATCCGGCGTTTGAAGCAAAACACTATAGCCCGCGAGAGCAAAACGACCTACCCGTGTCGATTTTCGGCAAGGTCGTGGAGCTGCGCGGAAAATTTTAAATGTGCCCGAATTGGGCACTGGGAGGAGAAAAGGGAAATGGATTTTGTTGATCAATTAAAACAGTTTTCCAAGAGAGCGGAATCCCTTCAGGGCACTGTCCAGACGGAAGAGGCGACAAAGACCGCTTTAATCATGCCGTTCTTCTCCATGCTAGGCTACGATGTGTTTAATCCGCAGGAATTCACTCCGGAATTCACAGCTGACGTCGGCATTAAAAAAGGCGAAAAGGTAGACTACGCCATTGTGAAGGACGGAAATCCAGTCATCCTCGTGGAGTGCAAGGCCGCTTCTGAAAATCTGGACAGGCACGACTCCCAGTTGTTCCGCTATTTTGGGACCACGACTGCAAAATTTGCCATCCTCACCAACGGGATTATTTACCGTTTTTATACCGACCTTGATAACCAAAACAAGATGGACGACGACCCGTTTTTGTCGATCAACATTCTGGACATTCGGGACAATCAGGTCCCGGAGCTGAAAAAATTCTGCAAGTCTGAATTTGACATTGGTTCCATTTTCAGCACGGCATCGGAGCTGAAATATGTCCACTCGTTTAAAGCTATCTTTGCCGCTCTTCTGGAGAATCCGACGGATGACTTCACCCGCCTGTTTCTGCAATCCTGTTACTCTGGGCAGAAAACTCAAAATGTCCTGGATAAGTTCCGTCCTATCCTGAAAAAGGCACTGAATGATCAAATCAGCGAAATGATGAACGATAAAATCAAAATTGCGCTAGGCGGGTCCGGTGGCAGCGTAACCGTCGCGGGAATCAAAACGCCAGACGCTGCAACAACGCCGGAGGCCCCAGATGAGGACATCCCCGAAAAGAGAGTCCCCAATATCGTCACAACAGAAGAAGAGCTGGAAGCATATTTTATCGTTAAAAATTTGCTGTCCGGCATCGCGGATATACATGACATCACTTACAAGGACACGGAGTCTTATATCAACATCCTCTACAAGGCAAACACTCGCAAATGGATTTGCCGGATGCGCCTGACCGATGCGCAGAAGACGCTGATTGTTCCGGACGAAAACAAAAACGATACAAAGTATCAGCTTCAGGATATCTACGATCTTTCCCAGTATAAGGACATACTAACGGCTGTGCTGCAGCGGTATCTGTAAGAGGGTCGACATGAAAAAGCTGTTATCTCTCGCAATGGCTTTGTGTCTGGGACTGGTCTTGTGTTCCTGCGGTGCGGCAGAGCCACCCATCACCGTTGCCGACGGTGTCTTTTCCTGTACACCGCAGGAGCTTATCGACGGGCTGAATGAGGCCGTGAAGCAGGCGGACAGCAACGTGATCTATTCCGTCGGCGCGTATCCGGGCAGCGGCGAGGAATTGCAAATTGCCAGCACCTCCCTGACGCTGACACTAAACGAAACAAGCGACGGGAACCTGTCAAAAATACATCTGTACTGGTATTCCGGGGATAATAACGAGAATGTGATCACCTCGGCAGGCTGTTATGCTGGATATATGTTCAGCCAGCTTGCCCCGGATAGCTCCAAGGATCTCAGCGCCAGCATTGGGCAGATCGTATCCGACGGCGAGGGCACCACAGAGCAGACCGTTGGCAACGTCAAAATTACATTTGCAGCAACATCTACCGGAGCAAACCGGCTCGACATTACACCCACAAAATAAGCAACAGCGCCGCCCCAGCGGGGCGGCGCTTATCACAGGAGGAGCTATGCGCTGTCCAAAATGCAAAAGAGACATCCCAGATGATGCGGCGCTGTGCTGCTACTGCGGCAAGGTCCTGATACGCAAAGAGCGCAAGCGCAGAAAGCGCCCTAACGGAACCGGGTGTATCCGCAAGATGACCGATAGGCCCCGCAGAAAGCCTTACCGCGTGGAGAAGAGCGGGAAAAGGATCGGTGACTTTCCGTCCATGGAGGCCGCCCAGCAGTTTTTGGATAAACTAAACAGCAAGCGTCGGCTTGCAGATACGATTAACCTCACACTTCAAGATGTCTACGACATCTGGAAAGAGAAAGACTACCCAAAGCTGACAGACAAAGGCAAGGAGACCTACGACCTCGCATGGTCTAAGTTTGCAGCCGTCAAGAACATAAAAATGCGAGACATTAACACCGCCACCATCCAGCCATTAGTTGACGCTGCAATTGCCAAGGGTCGCTCTAGGTCAACGCAGGAAAAGATACGCAGCATGTATAGTCTCCTCTGTCAGCGGGCCATGGAGCTGGATATCATTGACCGCAATTATGCCCAGTTCCTTTCGCTCTCTGCGCAAGAAGAAGTACAAAGGGACGTATTTACAATAGACGAAATCAATCTGGTGCTGACCGATGCCGCCATCAATGAGACTTCAAAAATCATTGCCATCTTTTTATATACTGGCTTCCGGTTGCAGGAGCTGCTGGACATGCCCATGAGCGGCGTAAATATGGAGCGCTGGGTCTTTATAGGCGGTGAAAAAACGGAGGCCGGAAAAAACCGCGTCGTTCCCATCCTGAGTATAATTCGTCCGTTTGTGGAGTATTTCTATGCGCGGGCAACTGGAGACCTTTTTCTCTCAGGATACGTCGGGAATATCAACGGCAGAAACTTCCGCAAGCGCGACTATTACCCGGCTCTGGAGCGCTTGGGTATCCGTACAGAGCAGCGCAGAATGAACCCGCACAGCTGCCGCTATACGCTGGCCACGCGGGGGCACAGTCTGGGCATCGATAACGATACCTTATCAAAGATTCTTGGTCATGCGGATTTTGATGTTACCAGTGACATCTATATTCAGGCTGACATTGAAAAGCTTCATCAGGAGATGTCGAAGCTGGAACCCATGAAGAGTGAGAATGTCGAAAGTAACGGTTGCGACCACATTACGACCACTCCAAAGGATTGAGGAAAAAGAAAAGTCCTAGAACCATTACGGCTCTAGGACTTTTTGGTGGACGATACAGGACTCGAACCTGTGACCCCCTGCACGTCAAGCAGGTGCTCTAGCCAGCTGAGCTAATCGTCCGAAACGAACAGATATAGAATACACGAAAGATCCTATTTTGTCAACTGCTTTTAAAAAAAATATGAAATTTTGAAGATCTCCGTAGTTTGACGGTAACCCAGTAGGAAACGACAACTAAACAATGAACAGGATAAATAAGTTGTCAGAATTGCGATTGCGGAAACTCAAGCAGTGCGGATAAGCAGCCGTGATCGTGACAATGGCATTGAGGTACTGCTGAATTTCCAGACGTAGATTGGGAAATGCGGCGGTGCTTTTTGCTTCAGAGTCTTTCTGGAGTACCTAAGAGAATATGAGGGAAAATGCGCGGAAACGTTGTAATTTGAATATAGAGACTACATAATATATATCATAATATATATCTTAGTTTTATAAAATAAGCAGGTGTCGTAACCTGCAGTTTGCACGAATTTCAGTGGTATCTCCTAATCGATGACTTTCAGTTTTAATATACGCGAATGGACGGAGGGAAAAGGTGAATGAACCCAAGACGCAAGATTTTGGTTGTTGAAGACAGCATTGTCAATCGCCTGACGCTCTGTAGAATTCTCTCACAGGATTACGAGACGCTGGAAGCCGCCAACGGTCAGGAGGCGTTGGATATTCTGAAGCGGGAGGCACTGGGCATTTCCCTGATCTTCCTCGACATCCGCATGCCCGTTATGGATGGATATACGTTTTTGGAAATGGTACAAACCGATCAGAGACTCTCTGCCATCCCTGTTATCGTCGCAACCCAGAGTGACGGAGACGAAGACGAGGTTGAAGCCCTGACTCACGGCGCCACAGATTTTATCACAAAGCCCTATAAGCCCAGCGTAGTTCTGCACCGGGCCACCAGCATTATTTCTCTTCGGGAGACGGCCGCGCTGATGAACCAGATGGAGTACGACCAGCTTACCGGCCTATATAGCCAGGCGTTTTTCTATCAGCGAGTACGCCAAATTCTCGGGCAGAGTTCGGAAACACAGTATGATCTGCTCTGCTCCAATGTAGAGAACTTCAAGTTTATTAATGAGGTGTTCGGTCTGGCCGTAGGGGATCAGGTGCTTCGCCTGATCGCACGGGAACTGCAAAGCGGCCTGCCTGGCGATCACTTGTGCGGTCGATTACATGCAGATATCTTCGCGTGCATGATTGAGCGGGGAGCCTTCGATCTGGAGTCTGCACTGGGCTGTGCTATGACGCGAATCCGCAGAGAGTCCGGAGTAAAAGGCTTCTCCATGAAGTGGGGCGTTTACGCCATTACAGACGTCCACTTACCTGTGGAGCGGATGTGTGACTGGGCGTTGCTGGCCTGCAATTCCATCAGGGGAAAGTACGGCCGGACAGTGGCTGTTTACAACGATGAGCTGCGCCAGACGCGGCTGCGGGAAAAGGCACTGGAGGACAGCATGGAGTCCGCGCTAAACTCCCGGCAGTTCGAGGTTTTTTATCAGCCGAAATTTAACCTGCGCAGCAATCGCATCTGCGGCGCGGAGGCGCTGGTGCGTTGGAATCACCCGATACTGGGACTTCTCCCTCCTGAAAAATTTATCCCACTTTTTGAGCGCAACGGCTTTATCACCCGGCTGGACCGGTATATCTGGGAAGAAGTGGCCGTCACGATACACGACTGGGACCTGCAGGGGATGCCGCTGGTTCCCGTCTCCGTCAATGTTTCCAGAGCGGATATCTACAATGACGATCTGGATGCCTCCCTGGTTGATATCCGGAGGCGCTATCAAATTAAGCCGTCTCTCCTTCATCTGGAGATCACGGAAACCGCCTATACGGAAGACCACCGGCAGCTGTGCGATGTGGTGACAAATCTCCGAAATGCGGGCTTCACCATTGAAATGGATGATTTCGGAAGCGGTTCTTCCTCGTTAAATATGCTTAATGAGCTGCCGATTGACATCTTAAAGCTGGATATGAAATTTTTAAAAAAAGGACTGGAGCGGGGCAAGCGCCGAAGTATTCTCAGCTTCGTGGTGAGCCTTGCCAGATGGCTGGACCTTCAGGTTACCGCTGAGGGTGTGGAGTCCGCGGAACAGGTGGAAAAACTGCGGAACGTGGGCTGCAATTTTGCTCAGGGCTATTATTTTTCTCCCCCGCTTCCCCGGTTGGAATTTGAACAGTTTCTTCAGAATGTGGATGTCTCCGAAGAAGAAAACATGCTGAAGGACTGTGACATTCTGGAAAAGACCCGCCTTTTGGAGGCTGCCGCATACGAGGACTATCTCACTGGCCTTCTGAATCGGAGGGGGCTGAGCAACGCGCTGGCACAACTGGATTTTTCCCAGGAAAATATTGCGATCTTTATCTTCGACATGGATAATCTGAAATGCTGCAACGACTCTAAGGGGCATACCAGCGGCGACGAGATGCTTCGGCGGTTCAGCGACATCCTCCGCTCTCACACCCGCGGGGGAGACATCATCTCCCGCATCGGCGGCGACGAGTTCGTGGCCGTTATACCCCAGATGCGCTCCTCCGAATCCGCCATGAAAAAGGGGCAGGAAATTTGCCGGGCATTTCGGGACAGCAGATCCGGCACGCCGGACGGATGCGTCGCGACCTGCTCAGCGGGGCTGGCAATTCTGCAGGACGGGGAATCCTTTGATGATGCGTTTGCCCGTGCGGACCGGGCGCTCTATCATGCCAAACGCACCCGGAAGGGCACTTGCTTTGACTAAGGCCTTTGCATTTGGTATACGCCTGCATATTTTCTTTTCCATCATAAACTTATAATTTTAGAAACGGCAGCTCCGCAGACAAGGGTGCAAAAAGCGGATTTAGAGGGGGATAACATTCATGAAAGAGAGTACTGCGGCAATCGGGCAGGTACAGGAATTTTTGCGGACCTGGTTTTGCCGCCGGGACCCGGAGACTACCGCGCAGTATCTGTCCGACGATTTCCAGTATGTCGGCACGGGCGACGGCGAGACAGTTGTCGGCTCTGCCGCCATGCGGAACTATCTGCTGGAGGACTGCCGGGAGGAGCCCGGTCCATTCCGCGTTGTTTTTCTGCATCCGCAGGAGCAAATGCTGCAGACCGACTGTGCTTTCGTGAATCTGGGGCTTCTTCTTCAAAACAAGCAGTACAGCTGGCGGCTGCGGGCCTCCCTTGTTCTGCGGACAGAAAATGGCCTTTGGCGCATCTGCCATATCCATGTCTCCGAGGCCGCAGGCAATCAGAGAGACAATGAGCACTATCCCCATACGCTGGTAGTGGAAAGTCTTAACCGCCAGCTCAAAGATCTTTTGGACGAGGCCACCCCAGGCGGCATGATGTGCAGCTATCAGGACCCGGGCTTTCCGTTCTATTACGTGAATCAGAGAATGCTGGACTATCTGGGCTATGGCAGCGAGGCGGAGTTCGTCCGTGATATCTCAGGGCTGATAATAAACTGTGTACACCCGGACGACTGGGCAGAGGTTGAACGGCAGGTTGCGGCCCAGATGGGGGAAACCGGCGAATATACTGTGGAATACCGGATGCGCAAGAAAAACGGCGACTACATTTGGGTCCACGACATTGGCCGCAGCGTGACGGCGGAAAACGGAAAGCCCGTAATTATTTCCGTCTGCGTGGATATCACCGCCCTGCATACGGCGCAGGAAGACCGCCGTGAGATGCTCAATACAATTCCCGGTGCGGTCCTGCGCTGTCGGTATGCCGAGGGGCTGGAGGTTCTGGATACCAGCGATGTTCTGTACAGCATCACGGGGTACACTTCGGAAAAGTTTGCACTGATGGGCAATCGGCTGTCCGCCCTGCTGCTGCCGGAGGACGCCGAAAAGGTGCTCCCCTCCTTTCGCACACAGCTGGCCGAAGGCGCCGACTCCGTATATATGGAGTGCCGTCTGACCCGCTGGGACAACCATGTAATCTGGATCGCCCTGCGCGGACACCTCACAGAGGGGATCGGCAGCGACAATTCCTTCCTTTTCTGTATGCTCACTGACGTCAGCGATCAGGTGGATAAGCGCAACCGCATCCGTGCCCGGTTCCAGCGGGAATCTGACTATGCTACGGAGTTGGCGGCCCCCAATCTGATTGCAAAAGCGCAAGCCGATCTGACGGAGGACACCTTTGAGTCTTATTCCGGTCTGGGTGGTTCCGAAGCGGAAGCTTACTTTACCTCTGTTACCGTGGATGAGGCAATGCGCTATATTTCCGAGAACGCTGTCTTTAAGGAGGATGCAACTCGCTTTTTGGAGCAGTTTTCCCGCCAGCGCCTGATCGACGCCTACGCCGGCGGCGAGACGGATCACAGCGTGGAGTTTCGCCGAAAAAGAATAGATGGCAGGATGATCTGGTGCCGGACGGTGGGCCGCACCTATCTTACCCCGGAAACCAACCATCTGACGTTGTTTGTTTACAGCTTCGACATCACGGAGGAATGGCTCTCCCGTCGACTTTTGGAGCAGGCATCCATGATGGATTATGATTTTCTAGCGGATGTAGACATTGAAAATGATTATTATCACATCGCCGCCCGGGGTGAAATGGAATTAGTCAACATACCTCCTGCGGGAAAATTTCATGAGGCATGTCTTAAGACTTCCACCGCTGTGATTCCGGAGACATTTCAATCGGATTTTTTAAAGCAGCTGGATTTTGACACCATTCGCACCCAACTGGAGACAAACCCGTCCTACTCGTTCACGATGCCCAATCGAACAAACGGACAACTGCTTTACAAAAAATACAGACTGTCGTATATTGACAAGTTCACCGGACATGTCTGTCTGAGCCGCGTGGATATCACGGATATCATCGAGCATGAGCAGCGCCAGCGGGAAGCACTGCTGACCGCCCTCCAGGCCGCGGAACAGGCTAACGTCGCCAAGAGTGACTTTCTCTCCCGCATGAGCCACGAAATCCGCACGCCTCTCAACGCCATTATCGGGATGACCGCCATTGCCGCCGGAGCTGTCGATAACAAGCAGGAGATGGCGGACTGCCTGGGGAAGATCGGTATTTCTTCCCGTTTTCTGCTGTCTCTGATTAATGACATTTTGGACATGAGCCGCATTGAAAGCGGAAAGCTATTGCTGAAGAGCGAGCAATTCTCTCTGGAGCGGATGATCTGCAGCACCGCCGACATGATTCGCACGCAGGCAAATCAAAAGGGCGTGGAGTTTGAGTGCATCATGCACACGGGGTTGAAAGACAGCTATGTGGGTGATGAAATGAAGCTCCAGCAGGTGCTGATGCATTGAAAGCGGAAAGCTATTGCTGAAGAGCGAGCGATTCTCTCTGGAGCGGATGATCTGCAGCACCGCCGACATGATTCGCACACAGGCAAATCAAAAGGGCGTGGAGTTTGAGTGCATCATGCACACGGGGTTGAAAGACAGCTATGTGGGTGATGAAATGAAGCTCCAG
>Ga0183099_1000469_pt1 | contig 29723 bp, 22 predicted proteins | sample Biomet1_FD_127788 | JGI IMG/M metagenome (GOLD analysis project Ga0183099, IMG submission 127788) | Microbial communities from bioreactor (seeded with anoxic lake sediment) at LBNL, California, USA - Biofuel metagenome 1 | ecosystem: Engineered > Bioreactor > Anaerobic > Unclassified ...
AGCCTCCAGCCTGAACACTACGGCGCTGACCGGCGAAAGCCTGCCCCGTGACGTGCGGGAAGGAGATCCCGTTATCAGCGGCTGCGTCAATCTGTCGGGGCTTCTGTACATCCGTACGACCAGTACTTTTGGCGAGTCCACTGTGTCGAAAATCCTTGACCTTGTGGAAAATTCAGACGCTGAAAAGGCCAATACTGAAAAATTCATTACCCGCTTTGCCCGAGTGTATACGCCTGGCGTTGTTATATCCGCCGTACTGCTGGCCGTCATCCCTTCGCTGATTGCCGGCGAATGGGTTACATGGCTGCACCGCGCGCTGATTTTCCTCGTAATTTCCTGCCCGTGCGCGCTGGTCATATCGATCCCGCTCGGCTTTTTCGGCGGTATCGGCGGTGCGTCCCGCTGCGGCGTCCTGGTGAAGGGCTCCAACTATCTGGAAGCGCTGGCAAGGACAGAAATCGTCGTTTTCGATAAAACGGGGACATTGACAAAGGGCAGCTTCTCGGTGACAGCCGTTCATCCTGAGGTGGTTTCCAAAGAGGAATTGCTTGAGATAGCTGCCATAGCGGAAAGCTACTCGGATCATCCGATCTCTGCTTCCTTAAAAAGTGCCTTTGCCCGCGGAATTGACAAATCCCGTGTCACCGATGTGGAGGAGATCTCCGGGTATGGCGTAAAAGCTGTCGTCGACGGAAAAACGGTCACTGCCGGCAACAGCAAACTGATGGACCAGGTCGGCGTGGCGTGGAAACCGTGCGAGTATCAGGGGACGATCATCCATGTCGCCGTGAACGGCGAGTATATGGGGCACATCGTGATCGCGGATGAAATCAAGCCCCAGGCGAAAGCGGCCATTGCCGCCCTTAAACAGGAAAACGTTCGCAAAACGGTCATGCTCACCGGCGACCGCAAGGCAGTCGGGGAAGAAGTAGCGGGAATTCTTGGCCTTGATGAGGTTCATGCCGAACTGCTTCCGGCCGATAAGGTGGCGCAGGTGGAACGCCTACTTAAAGAAAAAAGCGGAAAGGGAAGCTTGGCATTTGTGGGCGACGGCATCAACGACGCACCGGTACTGAAGCGCGCCGACGTCGGCATCGCCATGGGTGCGCTTGGGTCCGATGCGGCGATCGAAGCCGCCGACGTCGTGCTGATGGACGACAATCCTATGAAGATTGTCAAAGCGATAGAGATTTCCCGCAAGACGCTGCGGATCGTGAACCAGAACATCGTTTTTGCGCTTGCCGTCAAGCTGCTCATTCTTCTGCTCGGCGCTTTTGGCGTCGCCAACATGTGGGAGGCGGTATTTGCCGACGTAGGCGTTTCCTTTCTCGCCATCCTCAATGCGCTGCGAGCAATTAAGAATTGAGAAGCACTTCAGAAACCTGTGCAGGTCAGCGGTTAACTACACAGTTGCGCTAGATTCACCTGTATGGAAAAGGACTGAGCGCCCGCCCGGAAGAGCGGCGCCCAGTCCTTTTTATGAGTGTGAGAGGATGCTTATTTGGAGTTGGCCATCAGGGCGTCGAACTGCGCCTGGGTCAGAGTGCAGTGGTAGAACAGAGAATAGAACTGTGCTACCTCGGTATAAAGATCATACCCGGTCTGGTCCGGATACAGAAGATCTGCCAGCCACAGGATGCCGAGGCAGCGCTGTACGGAGGGTGGGAAACCGAGCCAGTTGTATGGGGCGGAGGGAACTTCGTAATATTTTCCGTTTTTAATGGCGGAGAGCTGCTGCCAGGTTGCATCCTTGCCTACGGTGTTGTAGACGGAGCCGGGAGCAAAAAGGATGACTTGCGGGTTCCACTTAAGAAGCTGTTCCATATCGACCTGGTTGCCGGTACCCTTGGAAGAGGGATCGTCCACAGCAGCGAGGTTGTCGCTCAGCATGTCGATGACTTCGCTGTGGTAGGAACCTTTGGCGATGACGCTCAGGCCGTCGTCGCCCAGGCAGTACAGCAAAGATGTTTTGTTGTCTGCGCCGACTTTGGCGACGACGTCCTGGGCCATGGAGTATACGGACTCGCAATATTTGGCGAGCGCCTCGGCCTGGTCCTGCATGCCCAGTAGTTTACCCAGCGCGCGGTAAGCGTCGCCCATTGTGGAAATTGAAGCGTCGATATGAACAAATGGGATGCCTGTCTGCTGCTGCAGAGAGTTCATGTCTTCCACAATGGTGTCCTTGGCATCGCCGACATCAATAACTACGTCAGGATCGGCGGCGAGCAGCTCTTCCAGATTCAGCTCGCCTTTTCCACCGTATAGCTGACCCAGGACTGGCAGATTATAATATTTACTGTCGAAGTACTGGGCGGCGGTTACGTCCCACGGGGTGGCGATGCCGACCAATTTGTCCGGGGCCAGAGAGAACAGAACGATCTGGGCCAAGGGGCCTGTCACGGCAATTTTGCTGATTTTGGCGGGGACTTCAACATTGCGGCCGGCGGAATCGGTGAAGGTCACGGTGTCGGTCTGGGCTGCGGCTGGCTGGCTGGTACTTTGTGTTTCCGCAGCGGCAGTGGTGGCCTCGGCCGCTGCTGTAGCAGTCGGAGTCGTGGTGGTGTTGGTGCCGCAGGCGCACAGCGATAGAATCATCGCCAGGACCAGCAGCAAGGCAAGGAACTTTTTCATGGAGTTTCTCCTCTTCTTGATATTTTGGAGAAACCCACTATAATGGGGATGTAGAAGGTTTCCACCATAGTGGGTTCCTCTTATAGAAGGCAGCCGTACTCTCTTGCCGGGGATGCGGCTGTTTCTATTTTCCCTGGATGATGCCTTTCGGCACGCACACGCGCAGCCTGTCGTCATAGAGGCTACACACATCGATGTCCGCGCCGTACAGCGCACGCATACGATCCGAAGTGACGATTTCCGACGGCGCCCCGTCCGCCAGCACCGCGCCGTCTTTCATGGCGAGAATGTGGTCGGAGAATAAAAACGCCTGTTCGGGGTTGTGGGTGGACTGTATGACGGCGTAGCCGTCGGCTGTCAGCGCCCGAATCTGCCGCATGACGAGCAGCTGGTTTCCATAGTCGAGATTGGCGGTGGGCTCGTCAAGCACCAGAACCTGCGCGTTCTGCACCAGCGCTCGTGCGATGAGCACGAGCTGCTGTTCGCCTCCGCTGATGTGGGTATAGTCTTTCTCCGCCAGATGCGCCAAACCCATCTTTTCCAACGCCGCGGCTGCCTGCGCTTTCTGTTTCGGGCCGGGCCCCGACAGCGCGGAAAACTGGCCGGTGGTGCCCATAAGCACCATGTTGTACACGCTGAAATTGAAAGACGGGTAGTGTGACTGGGGAATATAAGCCACAAGCCGGGCCATCTGCGAAGCAGAGAGGCTGCGGATGTCTTTACCGCCGACAGAAATACGGCCCGTATAGCCGCGCAATAGGCCGAGAATGCAGCGGAAGAGGGTGCTCTTTCCCACACCGTTGGGACCGAGTACGCTCAGAAGTTCACCGTCGCGGGCAGTGAAAGTTATATGTTTTAAAACGGCCTGGGTTCCGTAGGAGAAGGAGAGGTCGGAAGTTTCGATGCTCAAAACGTGTCCCCCTTTCTCGTGATGAGCCACAGGAAAAAGGGCGCGCCGATAAAAGCAGTCAAGATGCCGATGGGAATTTCCACGGCCAGCAGGTTCCGGCTCACGTCGTCCACCGCCAGCAGAAATAAGGCGCCGAACAGCATGGAACCGGGCATTAGGTAGCGGTAGTCGTTGCCGACGAGCTTGCGGGTCAGATGAGGGATGACGAGCCCCACCCAGCCGATCATACCGGTAACAGACACACTCGCCGCCGTTACCAGCGTGGAGCACAGCATGACGATCAACCGTATGCGGCCGGCATTGACGCCGATGGAATGCGCCTCGTCGTCGCCCAGCGTCAGCACGTTCATGCGCCAGCGAAGCGCAAAGAGCGGTAAAAGTCCAATCGCCATAGGCGCGCACACGAAAGCGACGTCTTTTTTCGTAGCGCCCGATAAGCTGCCCATAAGCCAATAGGTGATGGCAGGGAGCTGATCGGAGGGATCCGCCACGAGCTTAATATAGGATACACCGGCGTTGAATAGCGAGGCGACCATGATACCGGCCAGTACGAGCGTCAGGACCCGCTTACCCCGAGCGACCTTGCTGATCAGGTATACCAATACGACGGTCAACAGCGAAAAAACGAATGCTGAAAGGGTAATCAGTCTGCTGCCGGCGCCCAGCAATATGGCCAATGCCGCACCGAATGCCGCGCCCGATGTCGCGCCCAGGATATCCGGCGCCGCCATAGGGTTTTGAAACACACCCTGATAGGACGCGCCCGCGGCGGAAAGACAGCAGCCCACGAGACAGGCCAGTAAAATACGCGGTACACGGATGTTGAACACCACGGTTTCCATGGTGTCCGCCCAAAATGGCCGGATGGCCGGGAAGATCCGCTGCAGCAGGATGCCGACGAGTTCTTTCGGCGGCACAGGATAGCGTCCCAGAAGAAACGACAGGATGATTGCCGCCAGCAGCAGAGCGGCCAGAATCCCCAATGCCAAACCAGGCCTTTTCGTTCGCTTTGTCACCACTTGGACTCCTTGCACAGACGCAGAAATACGTCTTCACGGTTTTCGGGTGTGACTTCTGCAACCGTCACGCCGGGGTGCGCGCGCACGGCATCCAGAAACTTGCTCCTTTGGGGCTTTATCACACCGAGAACAGACAACTCTCCATCCAACCGGGCAAGCACTTGCTGCTGGAACTCATGAGCGTCGTTTTCCAGAAAGCCCAGTTCGTCCATAATGAGAATATCGGCGCCCGGAACCGGAGTCAAAAGCGCGCGGGATAGCCGGTCGAACACCGCCGGATATGCCGTGACCGCACCGCCGCCGCGCACGGCGGCGACTTCGCCGCCGGTCTTGCCATAGGGCGCGATCAGCAGTTCACCACCCCGCCACAGAGTTGAAAACCCGCAGGGCGTCAGGCGCTTTTCCTGCAGAAACCGACGGATCAGTGTGGATTTCCCTACCTGGATCTCACCTGTCAAAAAACAGTGCATAGGATCTCCCAACAAAAAAGCGGTCTGTTTTGAGATAACAAAACAGACCGCAAGATATACTGCGGCAAAGCGTTTTGTTCCTTCTCAAATACGGAGAGACCGCGCCGTTTCCGGCATCAGCCCGGGAGAGACGACAGAACTTGTCTGCCGGTCTCCGGCCGGTCGACCATGGGAAAACCTTTGGGTCGAAGGTCTTTGGAACGATCGAATTTTGGAATAATTATAATAAATCACACAAGGGTTGTCAAGATAACTGCGATGGCCATACCAGAAAAACCGGATGCACGGCTCAAGCGATTTGACTTGCTCGGAGAAATCGCTATTTCATCGGGCCAAATAGTCCCTCGCGGTAAGCGCCTATGTATTCCAGACAGTAGTCGTCGTTTCCGAGCAGAGCTTCCGTAGCGTACATCAGCCCCATCAGATCGCGGTTTGTGGGATCGAGGATGGCGCTGTCCATACCCGCCTGCATGGCAAGACACAAAAATCCGCTGTTCACCATCTTCCGAACCGGCAGGCCGAAAGAGATGTTGGACAGGCCGCTTGTGATGTGGATGCCGGGGAACAGCTTTTTGATCTCGAGGGTCGTTTCGGCGAAAGTCAGAAGGCTTTGCTGATTTGTAGCCAGCCCTTCCACCAACGGGTCGACGTACAGGCGCTCGGGTTCGATGCCGTATTGCGCCGCGCGCGCCATCAATTTATCAAAATTGCGCAGTCGGTCTGCGGCTGTGCGGGGGATGCCGTCGTTGCCGGAAAGAAGTGCTATACAGCCCCACTTCGTGCCTGCGATGGCGGGAAAGATTTCGTCGATTTTGTTTCCTTCCAAAGAGACGGAATTGACAATGCCGGGCTTTTTACAAAAAGCCATAGCCTGTACGCAAATGGAGGGGTCGGGACTGTCCACGCAGATGCGTGTATCCGTTTCGTCCTGAATAAGGCTGATGAGCCAGTCCATCGTCTCCAGTTCCCGTTCGTTTACGCTGGCGCAGCAGTCCAGATACGTGGCGCCGGCGTTATCCTGAATACGGGCGAGATTGCGAATCCATGCTTCGTCCTGCCGGGCAATGGCTTGGCCGCAGGAGGGAATGGAGCCGTTGACTTTTTCGCCGATAACAATCATGGCATATCCTTTCAGCCGCAGATAAGGCGTACGCTGTGTTCGTTGAGCAGTTCGCGCCACTGGGGACCCGGATCGGCGTTCGTAACGACGGTGGAGACTTGGGAGAGATTGCCCACGGAGATAAACGCCGTTTTGTTGAACTTATGGCTGTCCATAGCCAGAAACGTCTCCTTGGCGGAGGACATCATGGCCTGCTTGATGTTGGCGTTTTCCATGCCAGCCTCGGTGAACTGCCCGTCCAGATTTAAGCCGGTGCAGGAGATAATGGCCTTGTCCACATGGAATGAGTGGATGGTATCGCCCGCGTGACGGCCGAAAAAGCAAAATACGTCCTGATTGAGGTTGCCGCCGGTGGAGATGACGGTCCAGTCCTCCCGTGTGCCGGATAGCTCCAGGATGATTTCAATGGAGTTGGTGACGATGGTAAGCCCTTTTTTGCCATGCAGGGCACGGACAATGAAATAGCAGGTGGAGCTGTCGTCCAGCATGAGGAAATCACCGTCGTTAATCAAGTCTGCAACCTGAGAAGCGACGTTTTTTTTCTCTTCCACGTTCAGCTTCTTGCGCACTTTGAAAGGCGGCGCATTGCGGCTGTCCGCCAGCGTGGCGCCGCCGTAGCATTTGTCCACCAGACCCAGCTCTTCCAGATGCGCAAGGTCGCGGCGTATGGTTTCTTCCGACACGTCAAATTCGGCGGCCAGCGTCCCGACGAGCACGCGTTCGTCCCGGCGCAGGGTCTCCAAAATCAGATTTCTGCGTTCAGCAGCCAGCATGATGGTTCGCCTTTCTTTCTGTGGAATCATGTTGTAAGCTGCCGCAAACCCGATAAAAACAACACAGGACCGCTTGACAAAACCCACATATCGAAGTTTAATAGAAGCAGATGAATGGGATATTTTTCATGAATCAACAATTTTCCAAAGAAAAAAACATCCCTGCGGCAGCAATTCACGCACAGTATACACTGTTTTTCCTGGCTTGACAACATTTGCAGGAAAAACAACAATAAATGACGCACGAACGCGAACACTATAAATCTTAAATAGGAGTGAGTTTATGAAGTACGTGTACACTTTTTCCGAGGGCAATGCGGATATGCGAGAGCTTCTGGGCGGCAAGGGAGCGAATCTTGCCGAGATGACCGGCCTCGGTATGCCTGTTCCCGAAGGCTTTACCGTGACTACCGAAGCATGTACCCGCTACTATGAAGACGGACGTGAGATCGCGCAGGAAATTCTGGATGAGATTTTAGAGAATGTCTCGCAACTGGAAGAAAAGACTTCCAAAAAATTTGGTGATCCTCAGAACCCGCTATTGGTTTCCGTACGCAGCGGCGCCCGTGCGTCCATGCCCGGTATGATGGATACCATCCTCAACCTCGGCATTAATGACGAGGTGGCCGCGAGCCTCGGCGAACAATCCGGCAACCCCCGCTGGGCTTACGACAGCTATCGCCGCTTTATCCAAATGTATTCTGATGTGGTTATGGAACTGCCTCATGACAAATTCGAGGAGATTCTCTCCGGCGTGAAGGAAGCCGCGGGCGTGACCCTGGACTCCGAACTGTCCGCGGACGACCTGCAGGAAGTCGTGGCCAAGTATAAGGACTTTTACCGCTCCCGTATGCAGAAGGATTTCCCCCAGAACCCGCGCGAACAACTGACGGAATCCGTTAAGGCCGTTTTCCGTTCGTGGGATAACCCCCGCGCCAACACCTACCGCCGCATGAACGACATTCCCTACGAGTGGGGCACTGCCGTGAATATCATGCGTATGGCCTTCGGCAATATGGGTGACGATTCCGGCACCGGCGTCGCGTTTACCCGCGATCCTGCCACCGGCGAAAAGAAGCTGTACGGCGAATTTTTGATGAATGCCCAGGGCGAGGATGTCGTTGCCGGCATCCGCACGCCCCAGAGTATTGACGAACTTGCAAAAGTCATGCCCGAGGTCTACAAGCAGTTTACCGAAATTGCTGCCAAGCTTGAACAGCACTACAAGGATATGCAGGATATGGAGTTCACCATTGAACGCGGCGTACTTTTCATGCTGCAGACCCGCAATGGCAAGCGCACCGCCCAGGCGGCCATGAAAATTGCCGTGGACATGGTGAAAGAAGGCCTCTGCACCAAGCAGGAGGCTCTCATGAAGATCGAACCGAAGTCCATTGACGCCCTGCTGCACCCCGGCTTTGACAAAAAGGTGCTGCAGACTGCCGAGCCGATCACGAAAGGCTTGTCTGCCTCGCCCGGTGCCGCCTGCGGTGCGGTATACTTTACGGCGGAAAAGGCCGTTGAGATGGCTGCAAAGGGGCCCGTGCTGCTTGTCCGCAACGAGACCAGCGCCGAGGACGTGGAGGGAATGAGCGCTGCCCAGGGCATCCTCACAGCCCACGGCGGACGTACCAGTCACGCTGCCGTGGTGGCCCGTCAGGTCGGCGTCTGCTGCGTGGCCGGATGCGGTGATCTGCGTATCTTCGAGGATAAACATTATCTCACCGTCAATCGCTATCAAGTCCGCGAGGGTGATTTCCTGTCCATCGACGGCTCCACCGGAAACGTATATCTGGGCAAAATTCCCACGGTCCCGGCGGAGATGGCCGGCGAGTTTTCGACGGTCCTAGGTTGGGCGGACGAATTCCGCAGGCTGGGTGTGCGTGCCAATGCGGATAAGCCTTCCGACGCCGCCACTGCCCTGAAGTTCGGTGCTGAGGGTATCGGCCTATGCCGGACGGAGCATATGTTCTTTGAGCCTGACCGCATCCGTGCTATGCGCGAGATGATTCTGTCCACCGACGAACGCCAGCGCCGCGCGGCTCTAGCCAAGCTTCTGCCCATACAGAGAGGCGATTTCGAGGGTCTGTACCGTGTCATGCATGGACGGCCCGTTACCGTGCGCCTGCTCGACCCGCCCCTGCACGAATTCCTGCCCACGGAAGACAAAGACATCTTAGCGCTGGCCGAGGAAATGAACATCCCTGCGGACGAACTGAAGGCCACCATCCGTTCCATGCGCGAAGTCAACCCCATGATGGGGCTGCGCGGCTGCCGCCTGCCCATCATGTACCCCGAAATCGCCGAGATGCAGACCCAGGCTATCATTGAGGCCGCCATCAACGTCAAGAAAGCGGACGGCATTGTGGTGCAGCCGGAGATCATGGTTCCGCTGGTGGCCTCCGGCGGCGAGATCCGCTACCTCAAAAAGCTCATCACAAACACCGCCGACCTCATCATCCGCAAAAGCGGCGTGCCCATGTCCTATAAGGTGGGCACAATGATAGAGATCCCGCGCGCCGCCATGAGTGCCGACCGCATTGCCGCGGAGGCAGAGTTCTTCTCCTTCGGCACCAACGACCTGACCCAGATGAGCTTCGGCCTGTCCCGCGACGACTCCGGCCGCTTCCTGCCGCTGTATCTGGAAAAGAAGATCCTGGAGCACGACCCGTTCGAGCGCTTCGACGAACAGGGGACCGGACGGCTGTTGCAGTACGCCGTGCGTCTGGGCCGCGAGACCCGCCCGGACATCAGCATGGGCGTATGTGGCGAACACGGCGGGGAACCGGCTTCGATCGATTTCTTCCACCGTACGGGGCTGGACTATGTATCCTGCTCGCCCTTCCGGGTGCCTATCGCCCGTCTGGCCGCCGCGCAGGCCGCGATCCGCAACGCCTGACTTCTCTGACAACATTTAAAAAATCCCCGGCTTTGGAAGTCTCCAAAGCCGGGGATTTTTTAACCTTCTATCAGAACAGGCCGCTGACCTTGCCGGTGTCGGTGTCCACATCGATGCGGCGGTAGGCGGGGTTGCTCCCCGTGCCGGGCATCATGCTGATGGTACCGGCCATGGGACACAAAAATTTTGCGCCGCCGTATTCCAGAATGTCCCGTACCGGCAGCCGCCAGCCCTTGGGAACGCCCTTGAGATTCGGGTCGTGGGACAGCGACAGGTGGGTCTTGACCATCATGGTGCTGTAATCGGCGTACTTGGGGTTAGACTCAAAGCGCTGGGCCTTTTCCTGCGCAAGAGGCGCCCAGTCCACGCCGTCCGCGCCGTAGACCTCCGTCGCAATGCGCTCCACGCGCTCCCGCAGCGGGGTGTCCAGGTCGTACAGGTAACGGATGGGCTCCTGCGGTTCTTCGCAGGCTTCCACGACGGCCCGCGCCAATTCCAGCGCGCCCTCGCCGCCGTATTGCCAGTGTTCCGACAGCGCGCAGCGCACACCGTGTTCTGCGCACAGCCTGCGGAGGAGCGTAACCTCCGCATCGGTATCCGTGTAGAATTTGTTGATGCACACAACCGGCTTTATGCCGGATTTTTGTATATTCTTGACATGGTGGAACAGGTTTTCGCATCCGGCTTCCAACAGCGCGAGGTTTTCCTTCGTATATTCTTCGGGCAGCGGACGGCCGGGCCGTACTTCCGGCCCGCCGCCGTGCATCTTTAAGGCGCGGACGGTAGCCACGACCACGGAGACGTGGGGCTTGAGGCCGGACAAGCGGCATTTCACGTTCCAGAATTTTTCAAAGCCGATGTCCGCGGCGAAGCCGGATTCCGTGACGTGGTAATCGAACAATTTCAGACCAAGCCGGTCGCCGATGATCGAGGACTGGCCGATGGCAATGTTGGCGAACGGCCCGGCGTGGACGAGACAGGGCTGGTGCTCCACGGTATAGCAAAGAGTGGGGTTGATGGTATTGCGCATCCAGGCGGTCATAGCGCCCGCGACCTCCAGATCCTCTGTGGTGACGGGGTTCCCACTCTTGTCGTAGGCGAGTACGATTCGGCCGATCCGCTCGCGCAGATCTTTCAGATCGGTGGCGACGGCCAGAATGGCCATGAGCTCGGAACTGACGGCAATGTTTGCGCGGGAGTCCATCTCAAAACCGTCCATCTTTCCGCTGCCGAGACCGATGCGGATCTTGCGCAGGCTCTGGGCACAGAAGTCCAGCACCCAGTTCCACTCCACCCGCTCCGGGTCGATGTCGAGACGGCGCAGACCGATGGAGGCGAGCTTTTCGTCATCGTAGTTGCGTTCGTGCTGCATCCGGGCATTTAGGGCAACCATGCCCAGGTTGTGGGCGTTGGCGATGTCATTGATGTCGCCGGTGAGACCGAGAGAAAATTCGGTCATGGGAATCAGCAAGGCGTTGCCGCCGCCGGCGGCGGTGCCCTTGACGTTCATGGTAGGCCCGCCGGAGGGCTGCCGCAGACATCCGCCCACGTTTTTGCCCAGCTTGCCCAATCCCTCGATGAGACCAAGGCTCGTGGTGGATTTGCCCTCGCCCAGCGGAGTGGGAGTGATGGCGGTGACCTCAATGTATTTGCCGTCGGGTTTGTCCGCCAGCCGCTTCATGATCTTGATGAAATCCAGTTTCGGTGTTCTGCCGTAGGGGATGATTTCTTCCGGCAGCAGCCCCATCTGATCTCGGAACCATTCCACGGAGGGAAGGCTTTTTTCGGCCTCCTCAGCGATCTGCCAGTCTTTGTATTCGGTGGGATCCAGCATAGACTTACTCCTTTGAAAAAAGGCCGGTTCGAGCGAGGATGTCGTTCATGGCCTCGGATTTGTTGAGGGTATACAGGTGGATACCGTTTACGCCGCAGTTGACGTATTCATAGATCTGCTCGACGGTGTATTCCTTGCCGGCCTCGGTGAAGCCTTCGGGGTCGTTGTAGTAGGTGGAGATGTGGCGGGCAAGCTTGTGGGGGATGGCGCAGCCGTTCATGCTCAAGCAGTGACGGATGCAGGCGTCCCGGCTCAGAACGGGCATCACGCCCACCACGATGGGCATTGTCACGCCGGCAGCGCGGATGGCATCCAGCCACCGGCGGAACTGATCCATATCGAAGGTCAGCTGGGTCACGATGTAATCCGCGCCTAGGTCCTGTTTGCGGCGCAAGAAAGCTATGTCGCTCTCCAAACTCCGGCAGAGGATATGTCCCTCACAGGAGGAGCCCACGGACACGCAGATACGGTCGCCATAGGCCTTTTTCAGAAACTCCACCAGTTCCGTGGCGTGGCCGAAATCACCGTGTGTTTCGTTTTCGCCGGGGGCAAAGTCGCCCCTCAGGGCCAGGAAGTGATTCACGCCGATGGACAGGTACTGATCGATGTCCCGGCGAATGTCCTCGCGGGTGTGGTGGATGGTGGTATAGTGACTGACGGGGATGGCCCTTCCGGCGGCAGCAATGGCACGAATGATATCGAAATTGCGACCCTTATCGGTGCCGCCCGCGCCATAGGTGCAGGAAATAAAGTCCGGACTCCACGAATAGAGATTGTCCAGAACGCCCATGAGCCTGGGCATGCCTTCCTCGGCCTTGGGAGGAAATACCTCAAATGATAGGGTGACGCGATCCTTCATTTTTTCGGTGATCTTCATACCGTCCCTCCTTGTTGTATTTTCTCTTATTATAGGTTAAATCATGGGGCTGTCAAGCAAACAAAAAATCTGGAAATAGACTTTTCCTGGAACAAGTCTTGTGATACAATCATTTTTGTTATGAGTACGTATAATTATAATTACAATTACAATAATAACTGGAATTCGTCCGGAAGTCCCGGGCCCGGACCGGGCTCCCCGGGGCCGGGAGGACGGAGGCCGGGCGGGTCGGATTCCTGGGACACCATCTCATGGATCATCGACGTCGCCCTAATCTTCGCGTGCTTTCCGGTGGGACTCGCGCTGACCATCGCCCATGCGATGGGGACGGATGTACTGGGCGGCGTCGGGCGCGCCCGGCGCGACAGGCACGGCGACAGGGCCGCTCGCCGTTCGGAGCGGGAGCAATGGCGGTCGCAGCGCAGCTCCTGGACGGCGCAGGGCGTGGACCGGGAGCAGACGCCGCCGGAGCAGGGCCGGACGCAGGCGGCGCAGGAGCCCGATTCTCAGGCCGGACCTACCGCCATGTCAAAGGTGCACCGTGCAGATGCAGGAGCTAAGAGCTTGACTGTGTTTGGATGGATTCTCATTGCCTTTGGAATTATGGATCTCATTTCAAAGGGCCTGTCCGGAAACCTTTGGAATTTGCTTACCTTCGCGGCGGTGACGCTGGGCGGAGGGGCCATGCTGTTTTCAGCTGCCGCCGGGCGCAAAAAAGAGGCACGCTTCAAGCGCTGCTTGAATGTGACCGGTACGTCCGGCCTCGTAGATATGAACCACGTATCCGAGACGATGGGGATTGATCTGGGACAAACAGATAAGCTGCTTTCCGAGATGATCGACCGGGGTTACTACGGATCCAAAGTCTATCTTGACCATCAGCGAAAGCTCCTCGTTATCGACCCACAGGACATGCGGGACGTCTACCGGGCGGAGGACGAGGCTAAAAAGACCAAGGCCGAGAGTGAGGCCAAAGCCGGCGAGACGGAGTACGACCGCATTATCAAGGAGATCCGCCAGGCGGATATTGACATCGAGGACGAGGCCATGTCGGAGAAAATCCGCCGGATGCAGACCATCACGGCATCCATCTTTGAGGAAGTCAAGGAACATCCGGAGAAAAAGCCGCAGATTCAGCGATTTATGGATTATTACCTGCCAACCACGCTCAAACTGCTGAGCTCTTATGCACGCATCGAAGCGCAGGGCGTTTCCGGCGACAATATGGCGAAAGCCAAAGCCGACATCGAGCGCATCGCGGATACGCTGGTACAGGGTTACGAAAAGCAACTCGATACGCTTTATCAGTCCGAGGCGGTGGACATTGCGGGCGACGTAAGCGTCATCGAAAACATGATGAGGCGGGATGGACTGGCCGGTGGAAATGATTTCGGAAAAGCTATGGGAGGGCATTGATGGAAGGCGTTTATGAAAAACTCCTGCGCTGCCGGGATGCCGCGGCGAGAATGTCCGGCGGGTTTGAACCGCGCCTCGCGCTGATTCTGGGGAGCGGATTGGAAAGCCTGGCGGAAACGATGGATATACGAGCAGAGGTGCCGTATCGCGATATTCCCGGTTTTCCCGTATCTACGGTGTCGGGGCACAAGGGCTGCTATCTCTTCGGTATGATCGGCGGTGTTCCTGTCGTATGCATGCAGGGCCGCGTTCATTATTACGAGGGCTTCGACATCCAGGATGTGGTACTGCCGACCCGCGTCATGGGCCTTCTGGGAGCTAGGACGCTGTTTTTGACAAACGCCGCCGGTTGCCTCGACCCGGCCCAGCGCACTCCGGCGCTGATGATTCTTTCCGACCACATTATGCTGGGTTTTCCCAACCCACTCATCGGGCCGAACCTCGACAACCTCGGTCCGCGCTTTCCCGATATGAGCGAGATATACGATTCCTCCCTACGCGCCGTGCTGCGACGGAAAGCGCAGGAGCTCGGCATCGACATCGCGGAGGGCGTTTACGTGCAGCTCACCGGCCCCAGTTTTGAAACCCCGGCGGAAGTGCGTCTGCTGCGTTCGTTCGGGGCCACAGCGGTGGGTATGTCCACGGCCTGCGAGGCGGTGGCGGCCCGACACATGGGCCTGCGGGTGTGCGGCGTGAGTTGCCTTGCCAATCCCGGCGCGGGGATCTCCCGCACGCCGTTAACCCACGAGGAGGTGCAGCAGGCGGGACGGGCCATCGGCGATCGGTTCACCGCGCTGGTGAAGGCGGCCATCCCGGAACTGGACAAAGCATGAAACAGACGATTAAAAACATCGCGCTCTCGCCGGACGGGAGCGCGGTTCGCATACTCGACCAGACACGCCTGCCGAACGAGCTCGTCTACCTTGACCTGCGCAGGCGGGAAGAGATGTATGAAGCCGTCAAGGCGCTGCGTGTGCGGGGCGCCCCGGCCATCGGCGTGTTCGCGGCCTATGCGGTGGCGATGCTGGCGCGGGGTTATCAGGAAGGCACATTTTTTGAAAGCCTCGAAGCCGACTGCGCCTACCTCGCCGCCTCCAGGCCCACAGCGGTAAATCTGGCCCGCCAATTGGACCGGATGAAGAAGACGGCGCTGGTCCATCGCGGCGAGAGCGCTGCGCAGATTGTCGAACGTCTGCGCATTGAGGCGGACGCCATCCATGACGAGGACGTCGCCATGTGCCATGCCATTGCGGAGGCGGGTCTGAGCCTGCTGCACACGGGCGATACGGTGCTGACCCACTGCAACGCGGGACCCCTTGCAACCACGGAATACGGTACGGGCCTCGGCCCGTTGATGCTCGCGGCGGAGCGGGCGATCGATATCCGGGCTTATGTGGACGAGACGCGGCCTTTATTGCAAGGCGCCCGGCTGACCGCTTGGGAGCTGAACGAGGCGGGGATCGACTGCACTCTTATCTGCGACAACATGGCGAGTCTTGCGATGAAGCAGGGGCGCGTGCAGGCTGTGCTGGCCGGCTGCGACCGCATGGCGGCAAACGGCGACGCCGCCAACAAGATCGGCACAAGCGGCCTTGCGGTGTTGGCAAAGTATTACGGCGTACCGTTTTATATTCTGCTTCCGTCCTCCACCATCGATCTGTCCTGCAAAACGGGAACGGACATCCCCATCGAGGAGCGGGACGGGGACGAAATCAAAACCATGTGGTATGAAAAACCGATGGCGCCGGCGGACGTACGGTGCTGGAACCCCGCGTTTGACGTGACGGACCACAGCCTTATCACCGCGATTGTGACGGAAAAGGGCGTGCTCCGGCCGCCATACCAGAAAAAACTGGAGGAGTTGTTCGCATGATTCGCTTTTATAACGGACGCGTTCTGGAATCCGGTGTAATTACCGACCATGAGGTATGGACGGACGGAGCCAAGATCGTCCATGTCGGCCCGTCCAAAGAAGAAAAGCCCGTCTTTGACCGGCAGATCGACCTGAAAGGCGACCTGCTGATGCCGGGTTTCAAAAATGCGCACACCCATTCGGCCATGACATTTTTGCGTTCGCTTGCGGATGATCTGCCGCTGCACGACTGGTTGTTTGATAGTGTGTTTCCCCGGGAAGCAAAGTTGACGCCGGAAGCGCTCGCTGCCTTTACCAAAGTGGCGTTTCTGGAATATCTCGCCGGCGGCATCACGGCCTGCTTCGATATGTATTATTACATCGACGCTTTTGCCCGTGTCGCAGCCGACTGGGGCTTCCGCGCGGTAATCTGCGAGGCGCTCAGCGCAAATAACGACTGGTCGGTCATTTATGACCGCTACGAGAAATTCAACCACATGAACCCGCTGGTAAGCTACCAGCTGGGTTTCCACGCGGAATACACTGCAAGCGTGGACATGCTAAAATTTATCTCCGAGGCGGCGCACAAGTTCAAAACGCCGGTCTGGAGCCACAACTCCGAAACGAAGGCCGAAACGGACGAGTGCATCGCGCGCCACGGGCTCACGCCGACGAAGCTGTTTGATTCGCTGGGCTTGTTTGATTATGGCGGCGGCGGCTTCCACTGCGTGTGGCTGACGGATGAGGACATGGATATCTTCGTAAAGCACGGGTGTTATGCCGTTTTGAACGCCTGTTCCAACGCAAAACTTGCTTCCGGTATCGCGCCGCTCAAAAGACTTACGGAAAAGGGCGTGAAGCTCGCCGTGGGCACGGACGGGCCCGCCTCCAACAACGCGCTGGACTTCTTCCGGGAGATGTACCTTATTAACGTCTTGGCAAAGCTCCGGGAGTCCGACGCGGCGGCTGGAGATCCGGCCCTCATCTTGGATGCGGCCACGCGCGGCGGCGCGCTGGCCCTCGGTCTTGCCGATTGCGACAGCATTGCGCCGGGCAAGCAGGCGGATATGATCGTGATCGATATGTCGAAGCCGAATATGCGGCCTGTAAACAACATTGTGAAAAATCTGGTTTACTCTGGAAACCCGTCCAATGTACGCCTGACCATGATCGCAGGAAAGGTTCTCTACGAAAATGGTGAGTTTTTTGTGGGGGAGGACCCGCGGGATGTGTACCGCGAGGCGGAAAAATACACCAGACGCATTGTCGAAAGATAGAAAATAAGACGAATATGATAGGAAAACACCCTCCGCCGTAGGATAAAACTCGGCGGAGGGTGTAAGTATATATAGAGAACAAAGACAGCAAAACCCGCTGAACGGCGAAAGTATCGTCTCTCGGCGTATGCTATTTAGCCTTGCGTTTTTCTCTGCGGAACTCCGAAAGCATGAGAAGACTGGCAATCCACAGGATGACGCATATTCCAATCATGACGTAGCGCAGCCCGTAAATGAAGACGTCCGGCCGGTCGGTCAGAAAACTTCTGACCGGAAAACCGACTTTATGGGACATTTGGGAATACAATATACAGGTGGAGAGGGTCAGACCGACCGAAACACCCAAATAGCGGGTCACGGTTCCAATGCTGCCGGCAAACCCATAGTCCACGGGCGGGACGCTGGACATGAGCAGCGCATTGTTTGGAGCCTGCGCGAACGCATTGCCCCCCGCGAGGATGACGATCCCCAGCATGATCAAAAACAGGCTTGTATCCAGATGATACTGCAGTCCCTGGAACAGTGCGCCACACCCGAAGACAAACATGCCGCAGGCTGAGACGGGACGGTAGCCGTGCTTGTCTGCGAGTATGCCGGACAGCGGCGCGATAAGCGCCATGACAAGCGGCTGCGTCGTCATAATAAAGCCAGCTTTTCCCGGAGAATACAGGAGCGCATTCTGCAGGTAGAAGGGCATCATGATGTTATAAGTGCCGATACCGACAAACGAGATGGCAATGGCGAGAAGGTTAATATCAAAAGCCCCGTTTTTAAATAAGGAGACCTTAACGAGCGGGCTTTTTGCTTTCCGCTCCACAAGGACAAAAACAAAGAAGAACAGAAATCCCAGCAGAAGAAGCAGGTATAAGGAAAGGTTGCTGTAGGTCTGGAGCATGGTCAGCGAAGAGACAAGGGCGGAGACTGCCAGCACAATGAATATGCTTCCGCCAATGTCGAAGCGGTCCACAGGTTTTCTATCTTTTCTTTTCGGAAGACAGAAAAGCCCCAGAACAAACGCGACTACACCGATCGGCAGGTTGACCAGAAAAATGACTTCCCACTTGAAATAATTCAGGATAAAACCGCCTGCAATCGGCCCGGCCAGCATCCCCAGCGCGACTGCAGAAGAAATGCTGCTCAGTGCTTTTGCCCGGCTCTTGGAGGAAAATGTCTCCGTGATGATGCCGAGATTGCTGCTCATGGCAGCACCGGCTCCGAGGCCCTGAAGCAGCCGGCTGAAAATCAAAAATAAAAAGCCGGATGAAAGACTGCACAGCAGTGATCCGACCGTAAAAATCAGCGTTCCTGCCTGAAAAACTTTCGTTTTGCCGATGCTGTCCGCGATTTTACCGAAAATCAGCGCAAATGAACAGACGCTGATTAAATAGGCCGTGCATGTCCAGTCGATCAGACTGGTGGGGATATTCAATTCAGTTGCCAGTGTCGGCAGCGCGACGTTCAGAATGTTGCTGTCCAGTGACGTCATGAAGGTCACAATTAATACAGAAATCAAAATCATCCGGCGCTTACTTCTGCTTTTCGGGCCGCTTTCCGATGCAGCCGCTGGATCTATCCGATGTCTTGGCATGATAGCTTCTCCTTTGGGGCAAACAGAGCCTAATATTTAATTCTATCACTTTTCAGGGCCAAATAAAAGGCGCGTCATGAACTGAGAAGTCATGGAGACCAAACGAAGTCATTCGCCTTCAAAACTTTGTACGAAATTAGCCGCGGCCTCTCGCAATAAAATGAAATATGTGGTAATATAAGCTGCATGATTTAATGAATTTTTAATTTCTCCGAAACCTGTCTCTAATTTTGGGAAGATACGATTATCCTGACAGCAAAGGTATGGATTGTTATGACAAACTCAATGCTATAAAAGGAAACACAATTATGGTAAAGGTGCGGCGCGCCCCCAAGAATCGGGAGCAGGATGAAAACAAACGCAAAAAAAATAAAAAGACGCTGTATTCTCTGGCATTCATTGCTATCAACATAGGAATTATCGCATACATTGCAATCCGGGAATTCGGAGCTGATGCACGGGGTGTGATGAGTGCCCCGCGAGTGCAGTTCAACGGATTTTACCTTTTCGCCGCAGCCGCATGCTTTGGGACGGCCCTTTTGATGGAGTCGCTCAAATACGCGGCGATGATCCGCGCAATGGATGGCCGGCCCGATCCTCGCGGAGCCTTTGAGTGCGCGGCACTGGGGAAATACTATGACAACATCACACCTTCGGGCGCGGGTGGACAGCCGTTTCAAGTGATATATCTGAAAAAGCGCGGCTACTCCACGGGGACGAGTGCCGCGCTGCCGATTGCCGGATTTATTATGCTGCAGCTGGCTTTTGTGATGGTAGCACTGCTCGTGTTTGTTTTCAACGGAAGTGTGGCCAATGATGTGCCGGCGATCCGCATTGCAGCCTATATCGGTCTTGCCTTTTACTTATTCGTGCCGGTATGCATCATTTTGTTTTCCGTTATGCCGAAGACGCTCGGAAGAATGATCAGCGGCGTTGTAAAATTGCTGTACAGATTTCATATCGTCAAGGACTACGACAAAGCCATATCCGGCGTTTTCCGTTCTCTGACCGGCTATTGTGAAAGCTTGCAGTTGCTCTCTAAAAAGTCACACCTGCTGGGGAAGACGTTTTTATATTCCATAATCTATCAGGTTGCCATTCTGTCCATTCCTTTTTTCGTTCTGCACGCATTCGGCGGAACAAACAGCTGGATCAGTGTTTTTTCCCTGGTCGTGTATATTTATGCCGCTATCACCGTGATCCCTACACCGGGCAACTCCGGCGCGGCGGAAGGGTCTTTTTACGCCGTATTCTCGTCTCTGACCGGCGGGTATCTGTTCTGGGCCGTGCTGATGTGGCGGCTGATGTGCTATTACAGCTGGCTGCTGTTGGGGGTGATTCTGCTTGGCCTTAAATCCATCCGCTTCAAAAAAAAGCATGTGAAGCGCCCGATTCCTAAGGGAACGCCAACCGCCGCCCAGTTTGTGGATGTGTTCTACCCCACCATCGACGGAGCAATCCGGACGGTTTACTCCTATGCCAAACGTCTCAACCGGGACTCTTTTTCCTGCGTCGTGTGCCCGAAAGCTACGACAAAGTACCGGGACGAATTCGACTTTGACGTTGTCCGCGTTCCGGCCCTACATGTTCCGGGCGTCGCGTATCTTCTGCCGCTCCCTGCTTTTTCGCATCAGCTCAAAACCTATCTCACGGAAAATCACTTTGATGTTTTCCACGCACATTCGCCCTTCACAATGGGGCGATATGCCGTACGGATGGGGAGGAAACTCGGCGTTCCGGTTGTAGCGACATTCCACAGCAAATATTACGACGACGTGCTGAATATCACGCACAGCAAGCTGTTTGCCCGGTTGGTCACGAACTGGATCGTGCAATTCTATCAAAGCGCGGACGCCGTCTGGACTTGCAGCAATGGAACCGCTGAAACGCTACGCAGTTACGGTTACCGCGGAGAAATCACCGTAGTCGATAACGGAATCGATTCCATGCAGGCCTCTAACCCAGAAATGCTCAAAGCCCGGGCGGTCACAGAACTCTCGCTGCCGGAAAATAAACACATTCTGCTGTTCGTCGGACATCAGATCTGGCAAAAAAACCTGAAACTTGTGCTAGATGTAGCTGAAATTCTGAAAAAGATGAGCGGGGATTACCTGACGGTTATCGCGGGCTGCGGCTACAATCAGAAGAATATTGTGGAATATGCCGAGCAGCTGAACCTGGGAGACTCGATCAGGTTCGTGGGGCAGATTTCGGACCGGGAACTCCTGAAGGGACTGCTGCTGGCAAGCAACCTGTTTTTCTTCCCATCGGTTTACGACAATGCGCCGTTGGTCGTGCGGGAAGCGGCTGCGATGGGTCTGCCGTCGCTGCTTGTGAAAGGTTCCAACGCCGCCGAACGCATTGTGGATGGCGAAAACGGTTTTACGGAGGAGAACAACAGCATCAAAATGGCCCGAAAGATTCAGGATATTTTCCACAACTGCGACCTTGCGGAAGTGGGCGCAAATGCCCAAAAAACGATTCCGATCAGCTGGGACGACATCGTTGCCGAGGTGGAGGAGAATTATAAAAAGGTCGAGGAGCGCTGTTGTGAACCAACGGCCACTTCGAAGGACGTCGAAGGAAAGGTCCTTCCGGCCTAAGTGACAAAGCCCACCGGGCCGTAATTGCGGCCCGGTGGGGAAATTTATTATTACATTATTAATTATGAAGAAAATGGCTGGCAGAATTGTACCGCGTCGTCTTTATTGATTATCAATAGTGTCTTTGATATCTTTTATACCCAGGGAAGAATCTTTGTAAATCGCTGCTTCAACAGATACAAAATCGTTATTCTTAATACCGTTCAAAATGGTCCAATGAGTATCGAGAGACTCTTTGTTGTCAACAGAAGTATCATAAAACAAAATAAAAATATGGATTTTGTTGTAAAGTTCATTCAGATATTTTTCTATATAAAGGTTTCCGGTTTGCCCCGTTAGGATCTGATGAAATTCGCGGTTTAATTCAATATAATTCGCTACGGAATAATTCTTCAACAGCTGTTCCTGCGCCGACATGTTTTTTTCCAATTCTCTTAGGACTTGCTCACAGTAGTGTCCGATGGAAAGCCGGACTGCCGCGTTTTCCAGACCGATTCTTGCCTCATAAATCATTTTAACTTCATCAAACGTCGGTTTAGAAACGAAGGCTCCATGATTTCGTTTTATATCGATGAATCCGGTATAGCTTAGCTTTAATAAAGCCGTCCGTATCGACGTGCGGCTGATTCCTGTTTCATCAGCGATTTCTTCTTCAATGATTCTGTTCCCAGGGAAGAGTGCTTTGGATATTATTTTATTTTTTATATATTCATAAATGATTCCGACTGGTTCGCTACTTTTCATTTTTACACCACACAGCTAAGAATTTGTATACATATTAGTCTACTATTTCATCAAAATTAAGTCAATGGATTTTCTCAAAAAACCGTTTTCCTGTGATGCCGTGACTAGAATGCGGCCTGTATGCGGATCGTAAAAAGTTGAGAGACCCATTGGATCGGAGCCAAAAACCTCCGGGACGATACGCAAACGTTCCCGGAGGTTTATACTGTTAAAAGCTTTTAGGACACTTTTTCAAACTGGCTGTTGTACAACTCCGCGTAGAAGCCGCCTTTTGCCAGAAGTTCCTCGTGGCTACCGCTCTCGATGATGTCGCCGTCTTTCATAACGAAGATGACGTCCGCGTTTTTAATCGTGGACAGACGGTGCGCAATCACAAACGATGTACGTCCCTCCATCAGTTTGTCCATGGCCTGCTGGATCAGTACTTCCGTCCGGGTGTCGACGGAGCTCGTCGCCTCGTCCAGGATCAGCATCGGCGCATTTTGGATCATCGCGCGGGCGATGGTAATCTGCTGCTTCTGGCCGGCGGAGAGGCTGGATTCGTCCCGCAGCACCGTATCGTAGCCCTGCGGAAGCGTCTGGATGAAATGGTGGATGCCAACGGCTTTGCAGGCTCTAACCACCTCGTCGTCGCTTACGCCCTGCTTGCAGTATACGATGTTCTCGCGGATGGTGCCTTCAAACAGCCACGTGTCCTGCAGGACCATGCAGAAAAGGTCGTGGACGTTCTCGCGGGTCAGTTCTTTGGTCGACGTGCCGTCGATCAGGATCTCGCCGCCCTGGATTTCGTGGAAGCGCATGAGCAGGTTGACGATGGTTGTTTTTCCGGCCCCGGTCGGCCCGACGATGGCGACTTTCTGCCCGGGTTTTGCCTTCGCGGAGAAGTCGTGAATGACCGTCACGTCGGAATCCTCGTAGCCGAAACGTACGTTGCGGAATTCGACTTCGCCCTTGACGTCGGTGAGGCGGGTTTTCTTTTGGGTCTCGTCGGCCATCTCGTCCTGGTCGAGGAACTGGAACACGCGCTCGCTAGCGGCCGCGGTGGACTGCAGGCTGGTGGCGGCCTGTGCAAACTGGGACAGCGGCTGCGTGAACAGCCGGATATAGAGCATGAACGCGACGATGACGCCGAAAGTGATGGTGCCCTTGATCGCGAGCGCGGCGCCCACGACGCACACGGCGACATAACCGAAATTGCCGATGAACGTCATCAGCGGCATCATCAGGCCAGAGAGAAACTGAGACTTGAACGCACTGTCGCAGAGCTTGGCGTTGATTGCGTCAAACTCCTGTTTTGCCGCTTTTTCTCCGTTATACGCTTTTACGACGTTGTGTCCGGCGTAGATTTCCTCCACATGGCCGTTCATGGCGCCGAGGTTCTGCTGCTGGACGAAAAAGTATTTTTGGGATTTCGAGATAATGATGATCATCAGCAAAAAGCCTACGATCGTCGAGGCGATCGCCGTCAGAGCCATCAGTACGTTCGTGGTCAGCATCATCACCAGGGAGCCGACGAAAAGCGTCGCGGCGGACACGAGCATGCCGATGCTCTGGTTGAGCGTCTGGCCGATGGCGTCCACGTCGTTGGTCACGCGGCTAAGTACGTCGCCGTAAGACGTCTTGTTGTAGTACCAGATCGGCACTTTATTGATTTTATGAGACACGTCCGAGCGTAGCTTCTTCGTGATGACCTGTGTGACGGTCGCCATGATAAACCCCTGGGAAAAGGACAGCAGAAAGCTGCATGCGTAGATGATCACAAGCTTAACGCAGATCTTCACCACGGCGGTGAGGTCGATGCCGGTCATAAAACCTTCCGTGATGAGGTTTGTGATGTCACGGAGCTTATTCGGACCGATCAGCGACAGAATGGAGCCGCCGGTCGCGCAGAGAATTGCCGCGCCGATGGCGGGCATCTGGGGCTTGTTGTATGCAATCAGTTGTCCCCAGGCCTTTTTAAAATCTTTGGCTTTCTCGCCGGACCCGGCCATCCTGCCCGGGCCGTGGCCGCCCATGGGGCCGCGAGCAGACGTTGTTTTGTTCTGGCCGATCGTATAGTCGTTTTTGCCCATTATGCCAATTCCTCCTTCGAGAGCTGGGAGAGCGCAATTTCCTGGTAGACCGGGCAGCTTTTCATCAGTTCGTCGTGCGTGCCCTCGCCGACCACTTTGCCCTCGTCGAGCACGACGATCCTGTCCGCGGTGCGGATGGTGCCGATCCGCTGCGCGACGATGAGGGTCGTGGCATTTTCAGTCTTCTCCTTCAGGGCCTTGCGCAGCGCTCCGTCGGTCTTATAGTCCAGCGCGGAGAAGGAGTCGTCGAAGATAAAGATCTCCGGCTTCCGGAAAACGGCGCGCGCGATCGAAAGCCTCTGCTTCTGCCCGCCGGATAAATTCGTACCGCCGCGCGCGACGGCTCCGTCGTAGCCCTCCGGCATGCTCTCCACGAAGTCCTTGCTCTGGGCGATTTCGACCGCGCTTTCCACGTCTTGCTCCGTAAAGTCCTCTATGCCGCTGTCGCCGTAGGTGACGTTGGAGCGGACCGTACCGGAAAACATCACGGCCGTCTGCGGGACGTAACCGAATTTGTTATGGAGCACGTTTTGGGTGTAATCCCGGACGTCCACGCCGTCGATCAGCACTTCGCCTTCCGTGGCGTCATAGAACCGTGGTACGAGGTTAATGAGCGTACTCTTCCCGCTGCCCGTAGAGCCGATAAACGCGACCGTCTCGCCCCGGTGCGCTTGAAAACTTACGTCTTGTAGGACGTAGTCCGACGCATCGGGGTATTTGAAGCTGACGTTTCGAAATTCGACTTCTCCCGTCATACCCTCCGGGGACTCCGTTTTCTGCCCGTCCCGGACCGTCGACTTCGTTCCGATCACTTCCGCAATCCGCTTCGCGGCCACCGAGGCGCGGGGCAGCATGATAAAGATGATGCTGAGCATCATGAAGGACATCACGACCTGCATGGCGTAGCTCATGAACACGACCATGTTGGAAAACAGCGTGATTTTGTCCATCATCCCGGCCGCATTGATCAGATAAGCGCCAATCCAGTAGATGGAGAGACTGAGTCCGTTCATGATGATGCCCATGCCCGGCATCATGGCCGCCATGAACCGGAAGGCGAAGAGGTTGTTTTTCGTTAAGGCGACGTTGGCCTGCTCGAATTTGTTCTCCTGGTACTGCTCGGCGTTGTATGCCCTCACGACGCGCAGGCCCGTGAGGTTCTCTCTTGTTACGCGGTTGAGATTGTCCGTAAGAACCTGGATTTTCTTAAATTTTGGGATGGCAAACACGACTACGATGCAGATCATGACAATCAGGACCATGACGGCGACTGCCGTCGCCGTTGACCATTGCCATCCCTTGCCGGCGATCTTGGTGACTGCCCATACCGCTGTGATGGGCGCTTTGATCAGCGCCTGCAGTCCCATCGCGATGATCATCTGAATTTGGGTGATATCGTTTGTGGAACGGGTGATGAGGCTCGCCGTGGAAAAGCTGTTGATCTCCCGCATGGAAAAGGACTCGACCTGGTTAAACTGCAACTCGCGGATCTGCCGGCAGAAATTCGCAGCGACGCGCGCCGCAAAGCCCGCTACGATAACGGAGGAAGCGAAGCTTCCGAGCGCGCACAGCAGCATTTTGGAGCCGGCTTTCATGATTTCGCTCATCTGACTGCCCGGAGTCTCCACGAGCTTCGTGATATCCGCCATGTAGTCCGGCAATTTCAGGTCGAGAAAGACCTGAGCGACAATAAAAACGGTGCTGCATAGAATGAACAGCCACTCTTTTTTCCTCATATACTTCAATAGTTTAAGCATACCTAGATTTTCAGAACCTGCCTCTCATATTGGACGCGCAGAAAAAAAGTAAGCGTCCCTATTTTATTATTTTTTGCAATTTTTCAGACATTCCGGGGGTTGCGCTCCCATGGATTCCAGATTGGAGATGATACGCAGAAAATACGTTTTGAGCTGCTCGCAGTCCTCCGGCGAAAAGCCATGAAACATTTTCGCATAGGTTTCTTCAAAAGCGTCCTGCGCTTCGTCGACCTGCCGCTTCCCGTCTTCCGTAAGCGTGATAAGATTGCGCCGCAGGTCCGATTCGTCGGGGACTTTGTGGATCAGCCCCGCTTTTTCCATCCGCTTGATCGAAATGGCGACGGTGGGCGTACTGATGCCCAACCGGTCGGCAATTTCCTTCTGCGAGGCGGCCATGCCTTCCGTCCAGTGCCTGAGCATGAACAAAATCGGCGGATGGCTTGCCCGGACGATCCCCCGCCTTTCAAACTCTTTTTTGGTGCAGTTATATTGCATGTGAAAAATGGTGTGGAGAAGCGCTTCCAGATTGTCGCTCTCGTATTTCACACGATCATTTCCTTTCATTGTTTTCCGACAAATTATTTGCCGACTAACTTTTAACAGTATAAATTTATTTTATGACTTGTCAATGCACAAAATATGAACAATTTATGTTTGAGAGGTCATTCGTACGCAACAATGACGAAATTTTGCCAGCCGACCTTGTAACAAATTTCCGGTCTATTCTGTAACATGAATCAGAGGTGTAAGCAGTGGACACAAGGGAGCTATTTGCACGGCTGATTAAATGCGAGGCAGGCGGAGAGGGTATCGCGGGAATGCGAGCCGTTGCGACCGTGTGCATGAATCGCGTGAGGGTGCCGAACGGAGAATACCAAAGAGTGAACCAGGGCGATCTGCGGAAGGTCATTATGCAGATGTGCCAGTTTTCGTGCTACAAAACCGTAATCGGCGGGATGCCGAACAACCAAAACGTATGGACGGCCACGCCCGAAGACATTCATTATCAAGTGGCAGACTGGGCCATCAACGGGGGAATATATACCGGCGCTGGTTCCGATACATTATGGTATATGAATCCCTTTGTACCACAGTGCCCGAACTTTTTCCCCTATAACAGAACAGGGTATTGGTTTACAAGAATTAACAAGCATTGCTTTTATAATCCAATGCCGGCCTATGCGCAAACTTAAAATACCGGAGGTGTTTTAATCTCATGAACAGCAATATCAGTTGGATGGGAAACAGAGTGTTCGATCCGGGCCCGGCCCGTCAGGCACCGAAACCCGTGGTAGTGGCGACGCCGAACCAGCAAGGAGGTACACCCAACTCGACGGTTCAAGTACCTCAGGAGAGCAATCCGATGCCGTTTCCTCCCATGGTAACCCAGGACAATACCGGTGGCCCAGACACCCAGCAGGGCCCTCCTCCTTCGACCGAAAAGGGTTACATACCCTATTATCTCGCAAGCAATATTGGGAAAAGTGTGAGGGCAGAATTTATTATTGGGTCCAATCAATATGCCGACAAAACAGGGGTGCTTTCTGAAGTCGGTATCAACTATTTTGTCCTTCACGACGTGAATTCCCGCACCGACATCATGTGTGATCTGTATTCTGTAAAATTCGTCACCATATTATTGAGTTAGCGATTGCTAAGAATACAAGATTAAAATTTATATAAAAAAGGATGCTGTTATTGCAATAACAGCATCCTTTTTTGCTTGCAAAGAAAATCCTATAGGATGGATAATAAATAAGAAAATTTTCTTGACAGGTTCACATAAAAATGCTAATATAATTCTCCGTGTGGAATTATTCTTTATAGACAAAAGATGAGTTTCATTATTTGAAAGATCTATATAATCGAACTGCTAGATTTGCTGAACAGCTGTAACTTTTTTCTTATCAGGTCCTGGGTATGCTTTGATTTTGAATAGCTGTTCCGAACGCAGATGACGTCGTCATCTGTGTTTTATTCTGCAACAGTATGACCTCAATCTAATCGATAATATAATTAGGAGATTTCCGGGAGACATTACCTTGGGTATTTTAAGATTTGTTATACACTTTAATATTGTGATCGTGGCGCTAATGACAGCCGCGTACTTCTATCAGACCATCTACACGATTGTCGGTTTGGCTTTTCGGAAAGTCAAACCGGAAAAAGATGCTTCCAAACTCCATAAGTTTGCGGCTCTTATTTGTGCTCGGAACGAGGAAGGCGTTATTGGGGAACTGATTGAAAGCCTTAAAAAGCAGAACTATCCTCAGGACTTGCTTGATATATACGTTTTGGCGGACAACTGCACCGATGATACCGCGCTGGCAGCCAGCAAAGCCGGCGCAAGAGTTTATGAGCGCTACAACCAGACGCATATCGGAAAAGGCTACGCGCTTGACTACCTGCTCTTCAAGATCAAGGAAGACGAGGGTGCAGATGCCTATGACGGCTACTTCATTTTCGATGCCGACAACATCATTGACCCGAACTTTGTCGCCGAGATGAACAAAACGTTTGACAAAGGCTTCGAAGTTATTACTTGTTATCGGAATTCCAAGAACTTTGGGGCAAACTGGATTGCCGCCGGTTATTCCATCTGGTTTTTGCGTGAAGCCAGATTCCTCAACTACCCGCGGATGCTTCTGGGAAATTCCTGCGCAGTTTCCGGAACAGGCTTCTTTGTGTCACAGACCGTGATCGATGAAAATCACGGCTGGCCGTTCCATCTGCTTACGGAGGATATTCAGTTTTCTGTGAACTGCGTCATCAACTCCCGCAAGATCGGGTACTGCGACAGGGCAATTGTATACGATGAACAGCCGACGTCGTTCAGCCAGTCCTGGAACCAGCGGCTGCGCTGGGCCAAAGGGTTCTTCCAGGTCGACGCGAAATATCTGCTTCGTCTTTTGAAAGGCATCTTCGTATCCAAAAAGACAAAGATGTCCTGCTATGACTTTTTCATGACTGTGGCGCCGTGCGTTTTTCTGACAGTGGTCGCCATCGTTTTCAATCTTCTGATGCTTGTGTGCTTTGCCAGTCAGCCGCATTTTATATCGTACCTCATTATGGTACAAGCCTCGCGCTATCTTACGCTTGCGGTGATCAACTACTACATCGGCCTGATGCTCTACGGAGGGCTTACGGTAGTCTGCGAGTGGAAGCGCATCCACGCAACCGCTTGGGAGAAGGTACAATATCTCTGGGCTTTTCCTCTTTTCATGGCAACTTATATTCCCATTACATTCGCCGCATTAAAACGGAATGTCGGCTGGACGCATATCAAGCATTATTCGTCAGCCAAGTTTGGCGTGCCTGTTGCGGAAAACCGCAATACATAAGGGATATTTTACTTTTACGGAAATACTCCGCGCGGTGCAAAATCCGCGTGGAGTATTCTTTTTATAGCCATTCAGAACCCGCAATCACCGGGGCGGCGATGAATTAAAAATCAGCCAACCAGGGTCTCTTGTAATTTCTGTAGGTTCTGTTATATACTGAGAAAAAAGGTGAAAGGGGTAAACAAAGCTATGGAAAGGTCACGCAGTGCGGCGTACGCACGGACGCTCTCGACGCTGATTCAGGCGCAGACCGTCTCCGCCGTCGGGCAAACGGATTTAAGCAAGTTTACCGCTTTCCACGTACTTCTCAAAAAGACGTTTCCTTGCCTGTTTGCGGCGGCCGCCGCGGAAGAATTCGACGGAAGCCTGATAATCCGCTGGCCGGGAAAAGACAGCGCCAAGAATCCGGTGCTGCTTCTGAGCCACCACGATGTGGTGGAGGCCACCGGCAGCTGGGCGCATGAGCCGTTTTCCGGGGACATTGCGGACGGCAAGGTCTGGGGCCGTGGAACGCTGGACACCAAAGGCAACCTTTGGGCC
>Ga0183099_1000470_pt1 | contig 29556 bp, 30 predicted proteins | sample Biomet1_FD_127788 | JGI IMG/M metagenome (GOLD analysis project Ga0183099, IMG submission 127788) | Microbial communities from bioreactor (seeded with anoxic lake sediment) at LBNL, California, USA - Biofuel metagenome 1 | ecosystem: Engineered > Bioreactor > Anaerobic > Unclassified ...
GATTCAAGCGACTCAACCCGGAAGGTTCCGCGGGCAGCATCATCCCTTCCCTATTCGGTCTTGCTCCATGTGGGGTTTACCGAGCCGATCAGTCACCTGACCGCTGGTGCGCTCTTACCGCACCTTTCCATCCTTACCTGCCAAAGCAGGCGGTTTACTTTTCTATGGCACTTTCCCTAAGGTCACCCTCGCTGGACGTTATCCAGCACATTGCCCTGTGGAGCCCGGACTTTCCTCAAATGCCTCAAGGGCACTCGCGATCATCTTTCATACTCAAAGCTAACTTTATAAGTATATCATCATTCTTACAGCTTGTCAAAAGACACGATCTTTTGTTTCAGTCTTCTGACCTCACCTGCAATGTCTTTTTCGCGAACAATTGCGGATACGGCAGCAATTGTTCGCGGCCCGCCGCTCAGCACATCGGCAATATTTATCGCATCGATTCCGCCAATAGCTACGTATGGCAGCCTAGATTTTGCCTGTGCCTGACGAACATAGGAAAGACCTGCCGGAATCGCTGCCTTTTTTGTTTGCGTCGCAAAAACCGGCCCCACGCCAATATAATCAATTACATCGACCAGTTCGTCTGAAGCCTCCAAATCACAAAGCTTATGCGTTGACCAGCCAATTACTTTATCAGCACCTAACAACGATCGAACAACACGAGGCGGTAAGTCCGTTTGACCGATATGGACCCCATCTGCATCAACAGCCATTGCTAAATCAACAAAATCATCAATGACAAAGGTGGCCTTTGCCGCTTGCGTCAACTTTCTCAATTCCAGGCATTCTTCGTACATCAGCTTTGCCGATTTATTTTTCTCACGATATTGCAAGAATTTGACGCCGCCCTCAAGCATTGCCTTGACAACTTCGACATTGCTGCGACCATTTGACAACCCTTCCGCCGTTATGGCATAAATGCCCGTTTGAGCAAAATTTTCTTGTGCATATTCTCGCCTCAAGCTTTAGCCCCCTCACCAATTACATATTCAAGTACCAGGTCGGCTTGTTTTGCCGCAGCAATCGTCACAGCCGGCGCAAGCGGCGGCTGATTTTCAATACTGCTGACAAAATCACCGACCATATAAAAATCGGGCTGTATTCGCTTCACCTTGATCCTATCGCTATTGCCAAAGCCAGCTAAGCCAGATACTGCGACCAAAAACTTTTTCTTTCCCGCAAAAGTTTCGACAAAAAGTGCCTTCATCTCCGGAATATCCAATGCTTCTATCAAAATATCACAGTCTGCAAACAGACTTTTTATATTATCTCTCTCTATTTTTTTATGAACAACCTCAATTTGCACTGCCGGATTGATTTTTTGCAAATTTTCTTTCAAAACATCCACTTTTTTCTCACCAACCTGCTCGAGTGTATAATTTTGCCGATTCAAGTTTGAAGCTGACACTTCATCCATATCAACGATTTTTATACGGTCAAATCCACAGCGAACAAGCAGCATCGCACAATTTGAGCCAAGCCCGCCGGCTCCGGCAATGCCAAGCTGAACATTTCGTATCTTAGCCAACTGCGCCGGATTCAAATACCTAGACAATCCTTCTTCAAATGCATTCAATATAATCCCTGCCAATCCTTAAATATCGGTTGGTACCCTTGTCCATAAAGCATCTGTGCCATCTGTGCTACCGAACGCGTATCGGCTATATCAAACTGGCTTGCATCGTCTCCTTTTGTATGTCCACCCACAGCAGTCGTTACACCGCCTGACATCTTAGTCACACCGATTTTTGTCAGATGGTTGCGCATATTCTGGCTCTCTCTTGAAGAAAGCGTTATGCCACCCCGCCTCATAAAAATGCGAAATGCAGCTATATACTGCACGATATCCGCGTCCTCTACCAAGACTCTAGGCGGGAACCCCGCTGCACACGGGCGTAAGCGCGGCGTAGATATGGCGATTTCGACCGCTTCATATTTTCTCTGTAAATAGTCTGCATGCAGACCCGTGAAGAACGCCTCACGGCGCCAATCGTCAAGCCCTAACAATGCACCCAAATTGACATTTCTCATGCCCGCCCTGCAAGCCCGCTCCGGAGCATCGAGGCGAAACTCATATACGCTTTTAGGCCCGCCCAAATGTACCTGCTGGTAAATTTCCTTATTGTAGACTTCTTGAAACATCGTCATACCATCGACGCCAGCATCAACAGCTCGCACATAATCAGCCTCACTGAGTGAGTAAATCTCGATGCTTACGCTGCTGAAGATCTCCCGTAAAACCCGCACCGCTGACAAAATATAATCGACGTCACTGTAAACCGGAGATTCTCCCGTCAACACTAATACATGCTGCAATCCTGTCTTTGCTATATTTTGCGCTTCCACTCGAATTTCTTCTAAGCTCAGCTGGCGCCTTTCCACATTGCTTTGTTGATTGAAACCGCAATATACACAACGGTTTTCACAGTAATTTGCAATGTACATCGGTGTAAAGAGCTGCATCGTCCGGCCAAAATTTTGTATCGTATACTGTTTTGCTCGCAAAGCCATAGCTTCGATGTATTTCCCTGCCAAAGGAGATAAAAGCGTCAAATAATTCCAAGACCCGAGCCTGGGTTTTTCAATAGCCGCTTTGACATCAGACTCGGTAAGAGCGTCAAAAAAAGCGCTGAAATCAAAGTTTTCATACCTTTGCACTTCCTCATAAAAGCTCATGCTCTACCTCCGCATCGCGCAAAAAACCTGTGAGGGGCGATGATGCCGACCCACCGGTCATTTCCCGGGCAATACCTGACAAATATGCCTTACGGCCCGCTTTGACCGCCAGCTGAAACGCTTCTGCCATAACGATTGGATCACCAGCTGCAGCCACCGCCGTATTGACCAAAACAGCTGCCGCTCCCATCTCCATCGCCTCCGCTGCCTCTGACGGCTTGCCAATCCCTGCATCAACAATAATAGGCACATCCTCCACTTCATCAATTAAAATACGAATGAGTTCTTTCGTCTCGAGCCCACGATTACTGCCAATCGGCGCCGCGAGCGGCATGACCGCAGCCGCACCAGCTGCCGCCAATCGTTTGGCACTCATCAAATCAGGACTCATATAAGGCAGGACAACAAATCCCTCTTTTGCTAAAATCTCGGTTGCTTCAATTGTCGCTTGATTGTCCGGCATCAAATAGCGATTATCCGCTATCACCTCTATTTTTATCCAGTTCCCACACCCCATAGCTCTAGCCATATGTGCAAGCCGAACCGCTTCGTCCGCTGTTCTGGCTCCGGAGGTATTTGGCATCAATATACAATCTTTCGGGATATAGCTCATGATATTTTCTTCTGGATATCCCGGATCTGCTCGTCGAAGCGCCACGGTAACAATTTGAGCCCCAGACGCTTCAATGACCGCGGGCATATCCTTATTATTGCCAAATTTTCCTGTGCCAAGCAAAAACCTGCTCGTCAATTTTTCTCCGCCTACTTCAAATACATCTTCCATGTCAACCGCCTCCTACAAATGTAACAATTTCTAGTCGATCCTGTGCCTGCAAGATTACGCTGTGCCAATTCTTTGCAGCTATGATTTTACTGTTGTGTTCTACAACGATTCTTTCCAAGGAAAACTCGTTATCCTGCAAAAAAACAAGCAATGAGCTCGCCTCTTTTGCCTTGCTTTTTTTGCCGTTCACTGTAACTTCCACATAAACCACCAGCCCTTTACATTTTGTATCGCGCCTGTTTTTCGCCAGCAAAAAAACGCCTGTCCACAAATAGGACAGGCGTACATAGTACACTGGACGCTTCCTACGCGGGCATTATCCCGATCAGGTCTAAGGTCAGGTGCTCAAAGCCCTTTCTCAGCCCATAACATGGGCTCCCTTGCGATATATTCAATTTTGGTCTTTCTCTTGACCAGCTTCATTCTATTCTTTTTCAAGCAGTCTGTCAATGCTAAATCATGTGAAAAATATCCTGGCTCTCTTCATCTGCCAGAACTTCGATTTTCCATTTTCCTTTCGCGGCAGCCAAGCGAAGCAAGTCCGCCAAAACGCGTACCACTGGCATTTCCGTGCCAAAGTGCCCAGCATCGACCAGATGCATGCCTAGCTGCTCTGCTTTTTGGGCTTCATGATACTTCACGTCACCAGTCACATAAGCATCAGCGCCCATATAAGCCGCTTTTGCAATGAATTCAGCGCCGCTGCCACTGCAAAGCGCAACTTTTTTTATCAGCTTCGTCCCGCCACGAACAAATCGCAAGCCATCGATCGGCAATGCTGTTTTTATCAATGTCGCAAACGCCTCTACCGTCAATGCCTCGTCCAATTCACCAAAACGCCCCAGGCTCATTTGTTTTCCTGAATTCTCTAACGGATACACATCGTACGCAGCTTCTTCGTAAGGATGCGCTTTAAGCATTGCTCGCAGCACTTTATTTTTTAGTTTCAAAGGCAGTATCGTCTCCACTCTTACCTCTTCAACCTTTTCTACCACACCCGGCTTCCCAATAAAAGGATGGGTATCCGGCCCCGGCAAAAAGCTGCCTTCCCCTTTGCCTGAAAAACTGCAACGTGAATAGCTGCCTATAGCGCCCGCACCCGCATCACCGATAGCAGCACGCACCGCAGCCGCCTGTTTTTCCGGTACAAAAACCACAAGCTTTACCAACGCTTCCTCCTCCGTTATCACAAACGGCTGAAGATTTTTCAAACCAATTTTCTCCGCTAAAACATCATTGACCCCGCCGTCTGCAATATCGAGGTTCGTATGCGCCGAAAAGACAATCAAATGGTTTTCCAAGATAGATTGCAATAGTTTTCCTTGTGGTAAATCCGAACGCAAATTTTTGATTGGTTTAAAAATAAGTGGATGATGGGAGACAATCATATTACAGCCAGCCTCGATTGCCCGAAAAACAACATCCTGCGTCACATCGAGACAAACAAAGATCTTATGGACCGCCTGCGCCGGACTGCCGGTCATAAGTCCGACATTATCCCAGTCTTCAGCCAAATAACGCGGTGCTATTTTTTCCAACGCATCCATTGCCACTTGACATTTTATCATTTCATCCTAGCCTCCAATTCCTTGATTTTAACCAGAGTCTCTTGAAACTTATCGCTTTTTTGTGCATGCTCACTTTGTTTCATTCCTGCAAGGACTCTTTTTTCCTGCTGCCACAAATTTTTTATATGCTGCTGCAATAAAAGCGGCTTTTCCTGCCATAATTTAGGGCCAATCGCCAGCAGCATCGGTTCCGGAAGCGGCTCTTGTCCCGGAAGAGCATAGATGACTTCATAAAGACGACCATCTTCTACAACAAGGGTTTCCGCCTCGATATGCCATTTCTGCTCATAAATCCACCGTCTTAGCTGCGCTGAGGCATTCATCGGCTGCAAGATCACTCCTTGTAGTCGCTCGACGACCGCAAACGATTGCTGTAAGAGCTCTTGCATGAGTCCTCCACCCATGCCCGCGATGGTCACCACATCGACTTCGCCAACGGATAAAGGCATCAATCCATTCCCCAAACGCAAATCAATTTGTTCAGCAAGACCAGCTGCAGTGATCGCCTTTTTAGCCATCTGATATGGCCCTTCATTGACATCACAAGCAATTGCCTGCAAAGCAATTTGATTTTCCAGTAAAAAAATCGGTAAATATGCATGATCCGTCCCAATATCTGCAACTTTGCTGCCTTTGGGCACAAAATCTGCCAAAGCTCTTAACCTCGCTCCTAACTTCATAAAAAAACCTCCGTCATTTTTTTCATATGCAAATACAAAAAATGCAAAGCAGAAATCTGCTTTGCATTCATTTTCATAAATAAATGGTGGGCCCACTTGGGATTGAACCAAGGACCGACCGGTTATGAGCCGGTTGCTCTACCGCTGAGCTATAGGCCCGCAAATAAAAATGGCTCCTTGAGTAGGACTCGAACCTACGACCGATCGGTTAACAGCCGATTGCTCTACCAACTGAGCTATCAAGGAATATTGCCAACATCAAATATTATACAGAATAAGGTGATTTCTGTCAATCCATTTTTAGCTTTTTATTCCAAGAAATCTTTCAGCTTTTTGCTGCGGCTCGGATGGCGCAGTTTTCTGAGCGCCTTTGCCTCAATCTGACGAATGCGTTCGCGTGTAACACCAAAATTTTGTCCAACCTCTTCAAGCGTCCTCGCTCTTCCATCATCAAGGCCAAAACGAAGGCGAAGCACTTTTTCTTCTCTTGGGGTAAGCGTTTCAAGCACTTCTTCTAACTGTTCTTTTAAGAGCATGAAAGAAGCGGCTTCTGCCGGTGCCGGCGCATCTTGGTCTTCGATGAAATCGCCCAAATGAGAGTCTTCTTCCTCACCAATCGGTGTTTCTAAAGATACTGGTTCTTGTGCGATTTTCATGATTTCACGGACACGCTCAACCGTGATTTCCATTTCTTTTGCAATTTCTTCCGGAGCCGGTTCACGGCCAAGTTCCTGCAAAAGCTGCCTTGAGACGCGAATCAGCTTATTGATGGTTTCAACCATATGCACAGGAATACGAATGGTTCTTGCCTGGTCAGCAATTGCACGCGTAATCGCTTGACGTATCCACCAAGTAGCGTAGGTACTGAATTTATAGCCTTTGTTGTAGTCAAATTTTTCTACAGCCTTGATAAGGCCCAAATTCCCCTCTTGTATCAAATCCAAAAAGAGCATGCCGCGGCCAACATAACGTTTGGCAATACTGACAACCAGACGCAAATTCGCTTCAGCCAAGCGCTTTTGTGCCTCTTCGTCGCCCTCTTCCATTCGCTTTGCCAGAAAGATTTCTTCTTCGGCGGTGAGCAATGGAACCCGGCCAATTTCCTTCAGATACATACGAACAGGATCATCGATGCTGATTCCTTCCGGAATGCTAAGATCGATATCGACTTCCTCATTCTTGTCTATATCTATATCTTCATCATCTGCGCTGTGCTCTTCACGGTTCGCATCCATTATATCTATGCCTTTCTTGCTAAAGGCTTCGTATAAATCATCGATTTCATCCGGTGACATATCTTCGGTCTGCAATGCTTCAACGATTTCTCCATACGTTAAGACACCGCCATTTTTCTTTCCTTTTTTGAGCAGCTTTAAAACGATTTCTGAACTTTGTGATGATACTTCTTCTTCAGCCACCACTGCTGTTGTCTTTTTCTTGTCGGCCATTTACATGCCTCCTTTCTGTACATTTACAAAAGTATTTCTTGATTCTATTTTACAATTCATTAATTTCATTTTTTATTCGTTGGCTCTCCGCCAGCTCGCGGATAAAGCCCTCATCTCCCCTACGTTCTAATTCATCGGCCCGCAGGCGATGTTCCTCATATAACCGATTCAAATACGCTACCTTGACTGTTCGGATACAATCATCAAATAGCTGCATTTGATCTTCTTGCCCAAAATCTTCTACCAAGCAATGTGATAATTCTGCCGCAGCTTCCGCGGTCAGTACTTGATCTGCGATAACATCGTCTAGCGGCGCGGCATCATCTGCACGCTGCGCTATAAACGACAAAATCTCTCCATGCAGTTTATTCTCTACAGCATCTGCTGGCAGATTAGCCTGCACATAAGGCAAAACCGATAAATCTTGCCAAATGGTCTTGATAATATAACGTCCAGCACGTAAAATGGCAGTATCCACTCGTTTGACTGCAACACGCATACTGGCACTTTCTGAAAACCGTCCCACCGAGCGATTGTTTTTGCCAACAAAATTCTGCAATTCGCTGCGGATGACTCCCTCATCAATACTTAGCACCTGCGATATTCGAGCAACATAGGCATTTAGCTCCACTGCATTATGTAATTCTGCCAGAACCGGCAATATTTCAGTGAGCACTTTGACCTTACCTTCAAGCGCTGTATAATCGGCTGTATTCAAAGCCATTTTTATCCGGTATTCCGCTAACGGTAAAGCGGCTTCTACAACCTTTCGAAATTCAGCGGCACCATGGTTTCGAATGAATTCATCTGGATCCTTGCCATCTGGCAAAGTGATGACTTTTACATTCGCCCCGGTTTCTCGTACGATCGATAAAGCTCGCAGTGTCGCCTGTTGCCCAGCTTCATCGCTGTCATAGGCAAAGTAGATTGCTGGTGCATAGCGCAAAAGTTTTTTGCATTGTTCCGTTGTGAAAGCTGTACCAAGAGAAGCCACGACATTGCTTACGCCCTGGCTATAGACCGATATGGCATCCATATACCCTTCCACAACAATTGCTTTGCCCTGTTCTTTAATCGATTTATGCGCATGTTCTAAACCAAAAAGCAGCTTTCGTTTATTAAAGAGCAGTGTCTCCGGTGAATTTAAATATTTCGGCTGGCTATCATCAAGCACCCTGCCGCCAAAACCGACCACACGCCCCCGTTCGTCACAAATCGGTATAATGACCCGATTGCGAAAACGATCATAAAACCCGCCACTGCTTCGCTCGGCAATAAGACCAGCCTCAAGTAAGAGCGATTCAGGAATCCCTCGCTGCTTGAAAGCCGTCAGAAGCTTATCCCATGCAGGCGGCGCAAAGCCTAAATGAAATTCTTCTATTACCTCTTCTTTTATTCCCCGCTGCAAAAGATACTCTTTCGCAGCAACTCCATATTTTGTCCGCATGAGGCAACTGTGGAAAAAATCCCGAGCCATTTCATGAACTTTTCGCAAATCAGCGATTTTTTGTTCGTGCAGCATTTCTTGCTCCGTTTTTTCCCTTTGAGGCATCTCAATGTTCAATCGTTCCGCCTGAAGCTTAACTGCTTCAAAATATGAAGTATTTTCTATCAGTGAGATAAATTTAAAGACATTGCCACCGGCATGACAGCCAAAGCAATAAAAAAATCCCTGATCCGGCACAACAGAAAAAGACGGCGTGTTCTCATTATGAAACGGGCAGCACCCCCAATAACGATTGCCCTTCTTCTTCAGCGATACATAACCAGAAACTGTCGTTAAAATATCTGATTCTGAGCGCACGTGCTGTATAAACTCGTCATAATCTCTATTGCCTTTCATTAAGTTCACCTTTCATTGCGCGCTAAAAATCTCTTGTATCAAAAAATTTTAGAAAAATAAGCACTTACAACAAATTCGATACATTTTAGCAATTTCCTGCTTTTTTCAAATAAGTTTTTAAGACTTTCCGACTATTTTTTGCTCAAAATAGATTTACGACTGCGTCTGCTTCATTTTCCTATTAGATTATCTATTCCCTATAAAGTCTTAATATCCTTTTTCCTATTGACAATCTTTTTTATTTTTGCTTCTTTACAAAAAAGCAGGGACTTTCTTTTTAGGAAAATCCCTGCTTTTTATTTCAAGACGGTTGTGCCTAGTGGCGGTAAGAATACATCATGAAAAAGCTGCACCGCATAACTGTCTGTCAGTCCTGCAATATAATCGACCACAATGGTCTGTCGGCCCCAATGCGCTTCTCGTTGCAAAAATTCTTTAGGAAGTTCCTCGACATGTTCCATGTAATAGCCATAAAGCTCTTCTAAAACAAAACCTGCCTGCCTGCGCTCTTTTGCAAGTGCCGGTGAATGATAGATCCTCTCAAACATAAAATTGCGAAAAACCTTCATTGTTTCCTGCATCTCCGGCGAAGATATGATATCATGCACAGGCTCTGACGATATAATCATGTCTCCTACCATACCCGTTATCATCTTAGAAGGATCTGTCCCAAGGTTTTTTCGTACAAGCTCCGGTAACTCACCACAAGTCAAAAGACCCGATCGCAGGCTATCATCATAGTCGTGACAAAGATACGCAATGCGGTCGGCAATACGAACAATTTTCCCCTCTAGCGTCATCGGTATATTAGGTCCGGAATGATTTAAAATACCATCGCGGACCTGCTCTGTCAAGTTCAAGCCCCGTCCTTCTTTTTCTAGGTAATCAACTACACGCAAGCTTTGCTCGTTATGCGAAAAATGCCCGATGAGGCGATTGATGACACCCTCGCCGGCATGGCCAAAGGGCGTATGTCCGACATCATGCCCGAGGGCAATGGCCTCTGTCAAATCTTCATTGAGGCGCAAGCCTCTTGCAATCGTTCTTGAAACCTGTGCAACTTCAAGGCTGTGCGTCATTCTCGTCCGATAATGGTCTCCGGAAACGATATACACCTGCGTCTTGTGTTTTAACCGGCGAAAAGCCTTTGAATGGAGCACCCTGTCCCGATCTCTTTGAAAAGCTGTACGAAAAGGACAACTTTCATCCTCTCTTTGTCTCGTACTATCATGGCTTTTCGCTGCATAAGGAGATAATATCTCATATTCCAACTTCTCTGTGCGTTCGCGTATATTCATGTTAAAACACCTGCCTTTTTTTGCTAATCTGCTTTCATTATACCGTGTTTTCAGCAAAACACGCAAAAAATGTCTATCGGCAAAGACTTTTTTTTTCAAAGCATGCCTGTTATACTAAAAAGAGATGTTTTTACTCTCAGCTGTTTGTAGAAAGGAGATTTTTCATGCGAAAAAATTTATACAAAATTCCCGCCCTGCTTCTCATGCTTCTAGTAGTGATGAGCAGTTCGGTTTGGGCCGCAAAACCGTCAATAACGGCGGATTCCAATTATCTAGACATCAATACCGGCTGCTATGTTTTGGAAGGCAACGTCCGCATCGAAACGAGCAATCGCTTGATAACTGCAGATAAAGCCCGTGTAAACATCACCTCCCTTGAAGTTTGGGGGCAAGGCAATATCACCGTGAACCAAGATGACATCACCTTTACTGGTGACAGCGTTTATGTCGATGGTAACAGCAAGGTTGCGACGATCAGCGGCAATGTCGATTTAGAACGCAGCGGTTTATCAATCCGATCCGATTCCGTAAAATATGATTGGACTTCTAAAAATGCCGATTTTTATGGCAATGTCCAGACCAATGCAAATGGTGAAAAAAGCTCAACCGATGCACTGACTTACAATGTTCGTGACAATAAAATCTTATAAAAAATGCCGGCAGCCATTTAACTATAATGGCGCCGGCATTTTTTATTCTTTTTGCATAAGATCGTTTTGGGTGAGAATCGTTGTGGTTATGCCAAAACCAGCTTACTGAAATCTGCCACTTTTCCGACCAGATTCGTAATGGCTTTAAGCAATGCCAAACGATTATTTTTTATTTTTTCGTCTTTATCCATGACCATTACGCCAACGAAAAACGCATCGATTGGCTCAGCCAAATCTTTAAGCGCATCGATAGCCCCCACATAATCTTTGCCATCAATAAGGCTTTCCACTGCCGATTCAGCAGAGGTATACGCGATATAGAGCGCCTTTTCTTCCGGCAGAGCGAATAAATCGGCAGCGATATCGACCGCGGCTGCTTTTTGCGCGATATTTCCGGCTCGGACAAATGCCTGGATCGCTTTATTCAAAGATTCCTTGCCCACTTCAGCCGCAACAGCCTTAGCGCGAACAAACACACTGCAAGCATCATCGACATCCGTCAAGACAGCATCGGCTATGTCATAGCGAATCTGTGCATCAGCTAAAATATTCTTTAAGCGCAAACGCATGAAATCAGCCACATCTTTTTGCAGTTTTTCTCTTTTTTCTGCATCCTCTATATGAAGCAGATCCATCGACGCAGCTACCAGCTGCCTTAAAGAAAGACTATACTTTGCTTCAATCAAAGAATTGACCAAACCAAGTGCCTGGCGTCTTAAAGCAAATGGATCCTGCGATCCTGTAGGAATCAAGCCACGGCTGAAAGTCGCCACAATATTATCGATTTTATCAGCGATGCTTACCAAACGCCCAGCAGTCGTTTCTGGCAATTGATCACCGGCAAAGCGCGGCATATAATGTTCGTAGATTGCCACCGCTGTTTCTTCGCTTTCGCCGTCGAGCAAAGCGTATTCACGGCCCATGATTCCCTGCAATTCAGTGAATTCACATACCATTCCAGTCACTAGATCTGCCTTCGCCAACTTTGCCGCACGCTTGGCAAGAGCAATCTGTTCTGCCGGAATCGCCAATGTATTTCCTAAAATCTCCGTTAAAGCTTCCAAACGGCCGGCCTTGTCATAAATCGTACCGAGACCTTCCTGGAAAACTACCGTCTTTAATTTTTCCAAGAAACCTTCCAGCGGCTGTTTGCGGTCTTCATCAAAGAAAAATTGGGCATCAGCCAAGCGTGCGCGCAAGACTCTTTCGTTGCCATGCTGCACGGTTTCAAGATGCTCTTCATTCCCATTGCGTACCGTAATGAAAAGCGGCATCAATTTTCCCTTTGCATCTAAGACTGGGAAATAACGTTGATGTTCTCTCATCGGTGTGATTACTGTTTCCGGTGGCAATTTCAAGTATTTTTCTTCAAAGCTGCCGCAAAGAGCTGTCGGATATTCTACCAAATAGACAACTTCTTCTAGTAAATCTTCAGTGATTTCGGCTGTTCCGCCTTTGGAAGCTGCAAGTTCTTCGATCTGCTGGCGAATGATCGTACGGCGCTTTTCCTGGTCGACAATGACAAATTGCGCCTGTAGATCAGCTTCGTAACCAGAAGCTTTGGCAATGGAAAAATCACCTTGGCTCAAGAAACGATGTCCGCGAGAGCAGCGGCCAGATTTGACTTCAGCAACTGAAAAATCAATGATTTGCTCATCAAAAAGGGCTACGATCCAGCGCAGTGGGCGAACAAATTTAAAATCAAGGTCTGCCCATCTCATGTTTTTCGGAAAATTCAAGCCGGTGATCAAATTTGACAACACTTCCGGCAAGAGCTGCTCCGTTGCTTTTCCTTTTTCATGTACCATCGCATACACGTAACCATCTCTTACCACCAAATCCTCAGGCGCAATCTTTTGGCCTCTGGCAAAACCAGCACCGGCTTTGGTCGGTTTGCCATCTGCAGCAAAAGCGATCTGCACCGATGGACCTTTATTCTCATTTGATATATCAGCTTGCGTCAGAGCTAAACCTTCAACGATGAGCGCTGTGCGGCGAGGTGTTCCGACCGTACGAATTGCGTTATATGATATTCTAAGGTCAGCAAAGGCCTTTGCTGCATTTGCTTGCAACTGAGCTAATATTCCCGGCATGAAATGCGCAGGAACTTCTTCTGTGCCTATTTCTAACAATAAATCTTTACTCATGCCTCTTTACCCCCTTTTAGCATTGGATAGCCTAAATCTTCGCGCTGCTTTAAGTAACATTTTGCACAAAGCCTTGCTAAATTGCGGACCCTGCCAATAAAAGCAGTACGCTCAGAAACGCTGATAGCGCCGCGAGCATCGAGTAAATTAAAAGCATGCGAACATTTCAATACATAATCGTATGCAGGATGAACGTACCCCAAATCAATGACACGGATTGCTTCTTTTTCATATTTATCAAAAAGGTCAAAAAGCAGGCTGGTATCTGCCAATTCAAAATTATAAGCCGATTGCTCCACTTCATTTTGGTGGAATACATCTCCATACGTATAACCTTCTGCCCATTCAAGATCATAGACATTCTCTTTGCCTTGGATATACATGGCAAGGCGTTCCAAACCATACGTGATTTCTGAAGAAACCGGTTTAACATCAACGCCGCCGACTTGCTGAAAATACGTAAACTGCGTAATTTCCATGCCATCGAGCCAAACTTCCCAGCCAAGGCCCCAGGCGCCAAGTGTCGGAGATTCCCAGTTATCTTCAACAAAACGAATATCATGCTCATCTGCATGGATACCCAGTTTTGCCAAACTCGCCAAATAAAGTTCCTGAATATTATCCGGTGAAGGCTTCATGATTACCTGGAATTGGTGATGCTGAAAAAGACGATTTGGATTTTCTCCATAACGACCGTCCGCCGGACGGCGTGAAGGTTCTACATATGCGACTTTCCATGGTTCCGGTCCAAGAACACGCAAAAAGGTTGAAGGATTCATGGTTCCAGCCCCTTTTTCAACATCATATGCCTGCGCTAAAATACAGCCCTGCTTGGCCCAAAAATCCTGTAAAGTCAGGATGATTTCCTGAAATTTCATAAGAATTTACCTCCTCAAATTTTGGCTCCCGTAAAAACAAAAAATCCCGTCTCTGCAACAAAATTAATTGTTACAGGGACGAGATTCGAATTCCCGCGGTTCCACCCTGATTGGCTCACGCCCACCTTAAGTCTATTGTGAGTTTTACTTGCAAATGCTTTCCTCTCACCGCTCAGAAATGCCTTTCACTTCGATTGCAGTCTTTCACCACCACTGCCTCGCTCTTTTGAAGCTACTCTTTTTCTTCATCGCTAAAATACTGTGTCTAGTGTAACAAATCCACCCAGCCTTGTCAATCTGAAAAGCTTCTATTTTCGTTTCAATTAGGCCTGTCAGGCAATTTCATCTGTGCTAGCTGTTGGATAAAAGCCAAGGAACGAAGCGGTTTTTCCAGTAAATACTGTAAATAACCAAGCAGCAAATGTTCCGCCCGGACCATCGCCGCTCCTGTTATTTTAAATGTTTGCGGATGAACCCAATCAAACTCCAGCAAAAACAAAATGAAGGCTCGCAAACTCTTCGGCATCTCTTCCATACCTGCTTGATGACATTTTTCACAAACAATGCCACCGTGCTCCCAGGAGAAAAAAGACAGCAAAGCTTCCTCTTTTTCACCACAAAGAGCACATGCTGCAAAGTTTAGCTGAGATCCCGTATATTCAAGAAGTTGAAATGCTGCCGCTAAAGCAACCATGCGAGGATTTTTTTGTGCAAAAGCTGCAAAAAAATGCAAAACCTTGTCAAAAACTTCAGGCTGCGGTTGATGCTCTGGACAAAGCTCTAAAACAAGCTCTGCAATAAAGGAGGCATAAGCCATTGCCGTCAAGTCTTCACTGATAAAACGGAACGAGTCCTTCAGTGCATATTGCTTTACCGTAGCCAGCCGCTGTCCTTCAAGCAGCTGAACCTCTATATAGTTGAACATCTGCATCCCTGCTGCCAGCGGGCTTTTCGGCCTACGGCTGCCATAAGCCGCCGCCTTGATCTTGCCTTGGTCACGCGTCATAAACGTGACCATTTTATCGGCATCACCCCAATTGTGTACAGCAAGAACAATTGCCTCGGCACTATACTGCGCCATTAAGCTTTCTCCTCGGGCTTGTTGTCTACGGGCATTTCTTCGACAAAGGTCCCCTTCGGTCCATCATTGCTGCGCGGCATGACTGCACCTGCGGTCAATATGAACTGCAATGCCGATTCACTGCTGATATTTAAATAAATCACATCTTTTCTGGCGACAAAAAGATTGGTACCAGAAGTCATGTTGAGGCTCCATGGAATAAAGACGCAGACGTATTCCTCACCTAGTTGATCTTTCAATGCCGTCGGAACATCTGCCATCACAAAACCCATTGCCTTGCAGCCTTCATGCGGATAAGGCACTAAAACAACATGGTTGAACATGCTGTTCGATTCAAAAACGGCTGTAGATAAATGCTTTACACTGTTATAAATAAATTTTACAATGGGAATCTTGTTGACCATTCGTTCCCCGTAATCAACGAACCGTTTCAAAAACCAATTTGATGAAAACCAACCGACAAAATAAATCAACAGCACAAGTGTAATGATTCCTTCGCCAGGAAAATATACTGGAAGATGTCTACCCAAAATACCTTCTGTAAAATATAAAATTTCCAGAATCACAAAAACCGTGATAGCCAATGGCACAATCAAGACAAGCCCATTAATAAAACACCGCGATGTCTTTTTCATCTTACTTTCCCTCCTTAAAAAAAACTGTTTCCCCGCCGCCAAGCGAGGAAACAGCGAAAGACCGGCAGAACATTCTAGTTCTCACCGCTTTATGTGGTTTCAGCCTTATTCAAAGCCAAACTCTTTCAATACATTATTGCGATTGCGCCAATCTTTCTTGACCTTGACCCAAAGCTCTAAATAAACCTTGGAACCAAGTAAGTTTTCGATATCCGTACGTGCCAATCCACCAATTTTCTTTAAAAGAACACCCTTGGCACCAATGACGATCCCTTTTTGTGATTCCCGTTCAACATAAACCGTAGCGCGAATGTAGACATCGCCATTTTTTCTCGTCGTCATTTCATCGACATCAACAGCAATGGCATGCGGAATTTCTTCACGCGTAAGCTGTAAGACCTTTTCACGTACAAGCTCCGCCACAATCAAACGCTCCGGCTGATCGGTGACCATATCTTCCGGATAATACTGTGGGCCCTCTTCCAAATGTTTTTTAATTTCGCCAAGAAGTTCATCTAAGTTGATTTCCTCTTTGGCTGAAATCGGTACAACACCGGCAAAAGGATATTGCGTCGTATAACGAGAAATAACCGGCAGAACTTCCGTGCGATCGATCAAATCAAGTTTATTTACCACTAATAATACCGGTTTTTTTGTCGCCTGCAAGCGTTCTAATATATATCGTTCACCAGCCCCGAGCTTTTCAGTGACGTCGACCACGAATAAAATCGCATCGACTTCCCGCAACGTGTTTTCGGCAGCCTTGACCATGTATTCGCCCAATTTGTCTTTTGCTTTATGAATGCCTGGTGTATCCAAAAAAATGACCTGAGCATCGTCTTGCGTCAACACGCAAAGAATCTTATTGCGCGTCGTCTGCGGCTTATCGGACATAATCGCTATTTTTTGCCCAATCAAGCTGTTGATCAATGTCGATTTTCCTACATTCGGGCGGCCAATAACCGCGACAAACCCTGATTTATATCCTTTTTCCATCTACAATCTCCTCTAGTCGCAGCTTATTCGCCGCGCGTAATTCCTAATTTGTCCATAACAAAATCTTCTTCCTGGCGCATTTCCTTACGGTCTTCCTCTTCCATATGATCGTAACCCAAAAGATGAAGCATTCCATGCACCGTCAAAAAAGCAATTTCACGTTCTACGCTGTGCCCATAATCAGCGGCTTGCTCAACTGCTCGTTCTACTGAAATAATAATATCCCCCAGCATATTGACTTCAGGGCCATCAATGACTTCGGGCTCGTCCCCTTCATTGAGTGCAAACGACAACACGTCTGTCGGCCGGTCTATATCGCGATATTTTTTATTCAGTTCATGGATATACACATTATTTGTAAGTGTAACACTGACTTCTGCCGAATCGAGTCCATAAAGTTCACCGACTTTGGCAGCTGCACGTTCGACCGTTGCTGGCAACGTAGCGTCAAATTCCAATTCTGCTGGAAAATTGCTCAATATAACATCCATTCATCTAAGCCTCGTTTCCCGGCAAAACAGACAAATAAACTGCCTGTCAAGCTTTCGGATTCCTACTATAATTGTACAGCAAGCCAGCAAAAAGTCAAACGGAAAATCCCTCACTTAGTTAACTATAAAATATTTTTAGGTTGACGAATAATAATTATTCAACTATAATGAGACCGTATTTTACAACAATTGTTCAAAGTGAGGCTTATATTATGAAAAATGCCCTGTCTTTAAAAAACCTAGCGGAAGAAATCATCAACGGCCGACGCCTTAAGCGCGGTGAAGATTATTCCTATTTCCTCAGCGCCGACTTAGACGAACTCCAGCAAGGCGCAGACGCCATAAGGCGCCATTTTTGCGGGGATCATGTAGATCTTTGCACTATCATCAACGGTCGCAGCGGCCATTGCTCAGAAGACTGTAAGTACTGCGCCCAATCTGCCCATAATCATACAGGCATCGAAGAATACGATTCTTTAAGCAAAGAAGAAATTGTCGAAAATGCACTGAGCAATGAAAAAGAAGGTGTTCACCGTTTCTCAATTGTCACTGCTGGCCGCACCTTAAGCGGTAAAGCCTTTGACAAAACGATTGAAACCTATCAAGAAATGAGAGAACGCTGCCATTTTGATCTTTGTGCCTCTCACGGTTTTTTAACCGCAGAGCAGTTTCACCAATTACATGAAGCCGGTGTCACAAGCTACCATCACAACATAGAGACATCTCGCCGCTTTTTTCCACACATTTGTTCAACACATACTTATGAAGACAAGATCCGCACCATCAAAATCGCACAAAAAGAAGGCCTTTGCGTCTGTTCTGGCGGAATCATCGGCATGGGTGAAACATGGGAAGATCGCATCGATATGGCGGTAAGCTTAGCGGAACTCGGTATCGAATCCATTCCGATCAATGCCTTGATGCCAATCAAAGGCACAAAGCTCGAACATCTCGCTGAGCTTCCTGCCGAAGATATCTTACGAACCATCGCATTCTTTCGCTACATCAATCCTACCGCTAATATCCGTCTGGCAGCTGGTCGTAAGCTTTTGCCGCAAAACGGAGAAACCGCGTTTTTTGGCGGAGCCAGTGCGTCAATCACCGGCAATATGCTTACAACTTCCGGCACGACGATTCGCGAAGATGTCGCCATGCTAAAACGCCTTGGCTTCAATCAAGAAGAACAAGCCGGCAATATGAACTGATCTTACAAAAAAACAACGAGCAATTCTCACCATGAGGATTGCTCGTTGTTTTTTAGTTTTTCAAAATTCAACGCTGGTCGAAATTTTGCCAACGCTGCCGAAGCTGACGCCAAGCCTTTGGGCGGCCAAGAATCTGCTCATAGGCAATCGCATTCAAAATGGCATTGGCATGAAGGTCGACAGGCGGCGATACCATGTTTTGCTCAGCCCGCAATTTTTCCTGTTCCTTATCGTATGCAACATGTTCCGCTTTGATACGCTCAGCTTTTTCAGCCAAAAATTTTTGATATTTATTGATTTCCGCAGTAGATTCTTCGATCATCACGGTCTGCGGTTCCTGGTACATCTCTTTGTTTTCTTTAGTTGGAGCTTTTATTTCAGGAATTTCAAACGCAGGTTTAGGCTTTTTCAACGACGTTTCCGATTCTTTTTTCATCGGCGACGGCATAGGAGGCATCTTTCTTTGTTTCTTCTTGGCATCGAATTTATCCGCCAATATAGCAAAAACCGCAAAGGCCAGAATCGTTAAAACCATTTCCATAATCGTTATTTAACCGGAGGAGGCGTCTGTATGCCTGTGCCTGAACCGGCCTTACTGATGGCCCCGCGCATATCTGTATCCGCCTGTATATTATTCAAATTATAATAATCCATGACCCCGAGCTTGCCTTCGCGCAAAGCAGATGCCATTGCATGCGGAACTTCAGCCTGTGATTCGACGACTTTTGCTTCCATTTCCTGCGTATAAGCTCTCATTTCCTGTTCCTTAGCTACAGCCATAGCCCTTCGTTCTTCTGCCTTGGCCTGGGCGATGCGCTTGTCTGCTTCCGCCTGATCGGTCAAAAGTTCTGCCCCGATATTGCGCCCGACATCGACATCGGCGATATCAATTGAGAGAATTTCAAATGCGGTCCCAGCATCGAGCCCTTTTCCTAAAACTGTTTTTGAGATATTATCCGGATTTGCCAAGACATCCGTATGCATTGCAGAAGAACCGACCGTTGTGACAATCCCCTCGCCTACTCTGGCAATGATGGTTTGTTCACCTGCACCACCAACAAGACGATCGATATTAGCACGCACGGTGACCCGTGCCTTGATTTTAAGTTCAATCCCATTTTTGGCAACTGCCGAAACAATCGGCGTTTCTATGACTCTTGGGTTTACACTCATCTGAACGGCTTCCAAGACATCTCTACCGGCCAAATCGATTGCAGCCGAACGCGTAAACGGCAAAGGAATCTCTGCCCGATGAGCCGCAATCAGTGCATCAATGACGCGATCGACATTACCGCCTGCCAAATAATGAGCTTCTAGCTGATTGACAGAAACATCTATACCTGCCTTATTAGCTTTGATCAAAGGCAAAACAATCTTGACCGGCTGTACCCGACGCAAGCGCATGCCCACTAAGGTAAAAATGCCTACCGGAACATTTGCTGCCAAAGCTGAAATCCAAAGCCCCAATGGTACGAAATGCAGAAAAAGCATAACAGCAACAATTATTAAGACTAGAACAAAACCTGAACCAAACAATGTTAGCATAAAATCTCCTCTTTTCTTTAATCTTCAAGAGTTTGTCATTCTTCTTTCTTAACGACAACTCTGCTCCCTTGCACTTTAATCACGCGAATTTTTTCACCTTTGGCGAGAAACATGCCTTCTGAAATGACGTCGATTGTCGCATCCTCAATCAAAGCTTTGCCTGCTGGACGTAAACCATTGACGACAATCCCTTCTTTCCCAAGAAGACCACGTTTGTCATCGCTGCTCACAAAACCATCTTTTGCCGCTGGTTTATCGGTGAGCACAATCTTTTTCCAAAGTTTGCTCGCAGGAAGTTTTCTCACAATAACAGCAAAGACAAGAATCGCTAAAACTGCGGCAATTCCCATCATGTACACTGCATTGAGATCTCCCCCCAATGCCAATATGAGGCTGTAGAGCAGTGCCGCTACACCAATACCAGCAAAAAGTCCCGTCACCGGCGTAAGTATCTCAATAAGGATACAAACCACCCCGGCCATAAAGACTGCAATGTGATAAAAACTCACCAGACCTCTTACATATTGTCCGCCAAAAAAGACGCCGGCAGCGACTAGCCCCAGCAATGCACCAATTCCCATTCCGCCTGTTTTTATTTCAGCAAGCAAAGATAATAAAATCGTAGAAACCAATAAAATCTGTAAAATCGGCATTCCAACAAACTCCATGCATCACGCCTCCTTTGGGTCTATATTACAAGTATACCATAAATTTATGAAAAATCGCTGTTTATCTTTACATAAACAACATGCAGCATAAACATTCTTCCGTGCAAAAAAATAAATAAGGTGATGCAAAATTTAAATTCTGCATCACCTTATTTATAACGTGTGTCCTATTGATTCAAAGCCTCTCGGACAACAGTATTGACGAGCTTGCCGTCAGCGCGTCCTTTTACCTTAGGCATAAGGACCGCCATGACTTTACCCATTTCTTTTGCTGAAGACGCACCGCTTGCCGCTACAGCTTCCTTGACCAAGGAGCGGACTTCATCTTCTGTGAGCTGCGTAGGCAGATACTTCATCAGTACAGCAATTTCAGCCTCATTTTGCGCTACGAGATCTTCTCGATCGCCCTTGCGGAACTCCTCGATTGAATCCTTGCGCATCTTGACTTCTTTGCTGATGATATCGATCACACCATTATCATCAAGCTCTTTTTTACCGTCGATTTCAATCTGACGAATCGCCGATCGAACCATACGAATGACTGAAAGTTCTTGTTTACCAGCTTCTTTAGCCTTCATCGCCGCTTTCATGTCTTCGGTCAATTGTTCCATAAGTGACATCTGAACTTACCTCCGATTAAGATTAAGCTCTGAATTTGCGTTTGCGAGCAGCTTCGGACTTTTTCTTACGCTTAACGCTAGGTTTTTCATAATGTTCACGTTTTCTGACTTCAGCTAAAGTACCAGCTTTTTGGCAGGTACGCTTAAATCTGCGGAGTGCACTATCAATCGTTTCGTTTTTTCCAACTTTAACTTCTGACATCTATTTTTCCCCCCCTCCACTTGACATGGGAGTGTATTGCTTCACTACACCTAGATATTATACATGAAACAGGCTTTTATTGTCAACCATCAGCCTGGCGGCCATGTCATCGACCTACCGCCCAACAAGTGAAAATGCAGATGTTTGACCGTCTGACCACCCTCATCTCCCGTATTGACTACAACACGGAATCCCTTTGGTGTTACCCCTAATTTTTCAGCTAACATCGGAATGACGTCGCCTGTAATATGGGCCAAAAGGTTTTGATCTTCGGGTTTTACCTCCAGGAGGCTGGCAATATGCTTTTTGGGTACTACCAATACATGCACCGGCGCCTGCGGCTCAAGATCTTTAAAAGCGAGTACGCTTTCATCCTCATAAACAACAGTTGACGGAATTTCTTGCCGGGCAATCTTGCAAAAAATGCAATCATCTGACATACTATGCACCCCCTCCCTATAAATAAGGAAAACCTTCATCTATACCTATACCTATTCGTCTCTTCTTGCCAAATACCTGCAAAAAAAGAAAATTTAAGATATTTTACCCCAGAGTCCATCTTTATAAAGCTTTTCTATCTGAACTTCATAGATTTCGCCGCAGTTGACTTCATCGCCGACATAAACGCGAATGTAATTATCCGTCAACCCATCGGTGATGTTTTCACGTGTCGTTTCAAACAACACCTTGATTTTTTCTCCGATAAATTGCTGATGAAAAGCTTCTGCCTTGAGATCCGCTAATTTTTGCATTTTCGCCGCCCGTTCTTTTTTCACTGGATCGGGCACTTGATCGATCATATTGGCCGCTGGTGTTCCTTCTCGTTTGGAGTAAGGAAATACATGCATGCGCGAAAAGTTCATTTTTTCGACAAAAACCAGACTTTGTTCGAACATCTCTTCTGTTTCTCCAGGAAAACCGACAATAATGTCCGTAGAAACCGCAACGCCCGGTATTGCCTCTTCGACCGACATGATCAAGGAAGCAAATTCTTTAGTTGTATAGTGGCGGTTCATCGCCTGCAAAATGGTATCGTTGCCTGCCTGCAGCGGCAGATGAAGATGGTGGCTAAAATGTTCATTTTCTCGCATGAGCGCAAAGAGCTCCTGCGACAGTTCAATAGATTCCAAAGACCCGAGCCGCAAACGCTTGATCCCTGCTACCGACAAAACTGCTTTTGCCGCATCGGCCAAGGTTACTTGCTCTTTTAAATCACGGCCATAAGCACCCAAATGAATGCCTGTCAACACGATTTCCTTAAATCCGGCAGCGACAAGTTTTTCTGCTTCTGACCGAATACTGGCAAGTTTTCGCGAACGCAAAGGGCCTCGAACATACGGAATGATGCAATACGAACAAAAATTCGTGCAGCCTTCTTGTATTTTTAAGAATGCCCTCGTTCTCTGCGGCATATCATACAGTGGAATATCTTCAAATTCACGGGCTTTCATGATGTCAGTCACCTGGTCTAAGATGCCATCGGCCGCTGCCGCCTGTTCCACAAGCTCGACAATACGGCCTCGCTCCTTAGTTCCGATGACTACGCGTACACCTTCAATCTTCTTTATCTCTTCCGGTGCAAGCTGTGAGTAACAACCAGTTACAGCAATGATTGCCTTTTCATTTAAACGCTGTGCCCTTCGTATGAGCTGCCTCGATTTTTTCTCCCCCAGACTCGTCACCGAGCAGGTATTGATGATATAGAAGTCCGCTTGTTCTTCAAAGGTTACAATTTCATAACCTTTTTGTTTGAATAAGCCCTCCATGACTTCTGTTTCAAATTGATTTACTTTACAACCTAAAGTCGTTAAGGCAACTCTTGCCATTATTTACTCCTTCCGCCCAGATCGCCTTTTTGATACATGACGATGCTCAACGCGGCCAATGCAGCCGTTTCAGTCCGCAGTATGCGCGGCCCCAGGGTCACCGTCTGTACGCCATATTGTTGGCACAGTGCAACTTCCTCTGGGGCAAACCCACCTTCGGGACCGATGAGCAAACCGATCTGTTCATTTTCAGCCTGTGCCAAAAAATCACAGATCGGCTGATTTGCCACACCTTCATAGCACATGAACAGCAAAGCTTTTTCTGGGTTTTCCAATACTTCTTTCAAATTCGTCACAGCCATAACTTCTGGCTGCAAGGTGCGTCCACATTGTTTGGCCGCTTCATCGGCTATTTTTTGCCACTTTTTTTGCCTAGCCTGCCGTTTTGCAGCATCGTACTTAACCACACAGTTCATACCGGCAACCGGGATGATACGACTGACTCCGATCTCTACGGCCTTTTGGACAATGAAATCCATCTTGTCGCCTTTTGGCAAGAATTGAATTAATGTGACATCGATTGCGGGCTCTGTATCGGCATCGAGATACCTCAAGCATTTGAGTTCAACAGCATCGCTGTGAAACTCTGTGATTTCCATCTCCGCGACTTGACGCTTGGCATCAACTACAAGAAGCTTCTGCCCAAGTTTTGCCCGCAGCACATGCATGATATGATGGGCATCATCGCCAACAAGAGAAACTTGATCGGACAATGCTCCGGAAATAAAAAATCGTCTCACGCTTCACAGCCTCCCGGCAAAATAACCATAGCCGCCCAGCCGCCTTCTTCGATGACTTTATCGACCGTAAGACCTTGTGCCAAAACAGCTGCGGTGACATCGCCGATACGGTCGGCAATGATGCCGCTGGCCAAAAGCACACCACCAGGATTCAATCGATCTTCAACCTCTGGCAGCAGTCGGATGATAATATCTGCAACGATATTGGCGATGATGAGATCTGCTTTTCCTTCAACACTCTTCAATAGATCGCTTTGGTTTGTTTTTATAATATTTTCAACACCATTAACCGCAATATTTTCTTTGGCGACCCGTACTGCCATTGGATCGAAGTCTACCGCATCGACAGAGGCTGCGCCTAGCTTTGCCGCACAGATTGCAAGTATCCCCGAACCAGTGCCGACATCAAAGACACGCATTCCATCCTCAACGATCTCCTCCAGTGTGCGAACGCACATCGAAGTTGTTGGATGTGTTCCCGTGCCAAAAGCCATGCCAGGATCAAGTTCTATGACGAGATCATCTGGAGCCGCTGTATATTCTTCCCACGAAGGTTTTACGACAATGCGGCTGCCTATTTTTTCTGGATGATAAAATTCTTTCCAATTGTTTTCCCAATCTTCATCTTGGATTTCGCTGCAGGAAATATCTCCTAGTCCCTTATCGACATCTCGGCCAGCCAAAGAATCTACAGCCTCTTCAAAAGCTCGCAATTTTTCTTCAAGTTCCTCATCCACCGGCAAATACGCCTTGACCGTTACGACTTCTGGATTTGGTGCTTCAGCAATATCCGTATAATCCCAAGTTCCCGAACTCAAATAGCTGTTTAAAAGCGCAGGGTCTTCAATCACGACACCTGAAGCTCCTAAATCATGAAAAATTTCCGCAATCAATTCCGTAGCCTCATGGGTTGTCCTAATGCTAATTTCGGCCCATTTCACACAGCATCTCTCCTCACAATATCTTGTTGCACATAACAAAAAGCAAGGCCGAGAGCATCCGGCAGGCAAGTTACCCTGCCATACCGAAGATGCCTCGGCTGTAATCTAACCTTTATTTGATTATATGTCAAAAAATCTTTTTAAACAATATGATCTCCAAAAATCCAACAGCAGTTTTAGTATCCACTATCAATTACTTAAATAATTTTTTCAAATTATCCATGAAACTCTTCTGTTCCGGATTAACGTTGCTTCCGCCCTCTTCACCAAATTCTTTGAGCAATTCTTTCTGGCGAGAACTCAGTTTTTGCGGGGTCAAAACTTTTACTTTCACATGCTGATCGCCACGGCCCTGTCCCCGTAAGAAAGGAATGCCCTTACCCTTGAGGCGAAGTACTTTGCCGGACTGGATTCCTGCCGGAATCGTGATCTCAACTTTGCCATCGAGCGTCGGCACTTCAACTGTGTCGCCAAGTGTCGCCTGCACAAACGAAATCGGCACTTCGCAAAGGACGTCGGCACCATCACGTTCAAATAATTTATGCGATTTCACGAAAACATATACGTACAAATCACCAGGTCCGCCACCGCGCACGCCGGCTTCGCCGCCGCCAGAAACACGGATACGCGAACCATTGTCAACGCCGCCTGGAATCTTGACACTGATTTTGCGCTGAACACGCTTTGTGCCTTTTCCACTGCAAGATTTGCATGGCGTTTTTATGATTTTGCCAGTTCCGCCGCAGCGTTCGCAGCTTCTTGAGTTGACCATGCGCCCAAACGGAGTGTTTTGTGCATATTGCACTTGACCTGTCCCCTGGCATTGCGGGCATTGTTCTGGTTGCGTTCCTGCCGCTGCGCCGCTGCCATGGCAGCTATCGCATTCTTCCGTTCTTGGGATATTGAGTTCGACTTCTTTGCCAAAAGCAGCCTCTTCAAACTCTATTTCCAAGTCATAGCGAAGATCGCTGCCGCGTTCCGGACCCGGACGACGCGAACCACGTCCACCGCCACCGCCGCCAAAAAACATGTCGAAGATATCGCCGAAGCCTTCTCCGCCGCCACCGCTAAATCCGCCAAAACCGCCACCAAAGCCACCGGCGCCACCACCAGAACCATCAAAAGCCGCATGGCCGAACTGGTCATACTGCGCTTTTTTCTGTCCATCCGATAAAACCTCATAGGCCTCATTCAATTCCTTGAATTTGACTTCGGCTTCTTTTGGATTATCCCGGTTCAAGTCCGGATGATACTTACGTGCCATCTTTTTAAATGCTTTTTTTATCTCCGTCTCGGAAGCGCCTTTTTCTACGCCCAAGACTTCATAATAATCGCGCTTATTACTCACTTTGCACCACCTAAACTTTAGATCTCAAAGTAACCGGATGACTCCGGCCACAAGCAGCCGGAGTCATCCGTTTATCTTTCTGATAAATCTGCCGCAGCAGAATTTCTCTCAGATCTTATTTTTTCTCATCATCGACAACTTTGTATTCGGCATCGACTACATCGTCATCTTTTTTCGCTTCGCCGCCGGCTTTTCCCGGGTTTTCAGCCCCCGGAGCGCCGCCAGCTGCTTCGGCCGACTGATAAGCTGCCGCACTCATTTCATAGAGCGGTTTCTGCAGTTCTTCCGTCGCCTTCTTAATGGCCTCGATATCCGTGCCCTTTAAAGCTTCTTTTACTTTTTCTGCCGCCGCCTGCACTTTTTCGACCTGCGCCTTATCAGCTTTATCGCCTAAATCCTTGATCGTCTTTTCTGCCTGGTAGACCAGGGAATCCGCATTGTTTCTCGTTTCAACTTCATCTTTGCGCTGTTTGTCTTCCGAGGCATGCGCTTCGGCTTCCTTCACCATGCGTTCGATATCGTCTTTGCTCATGCCGTTGTCCGACGTGATCGTGATTTTCTGTTCCTTGCCCGTTCCAAGATCTTTGGCCGATACATGCACGATGCCGTTTGCATCAATGTCGAAGGAAACTTCGATGCGTGGCACGCCTCTTGGTGCCGGTGGAATATCGGACAGTTCAAAACGGCCCAGCGTCTTATTGCCGGCAGCCATTTCGCGTTCGCCCTGCAATACATGAATGTCAACGGATGGCTGATTATCGGCCGCTGTCGAGAACACCTGGCTCTTCGAAGCCGGAATGGTCGTATTGCGTTCGATGATCTTCGTGCAGACGCCGCCGAGGGTTTCAATGCCCAAGGAAAGCGGCGTTACATCCAGAAGGAGCACATCTTTGACTTCGCCGACGAGAACACCAGCCTGGATGGCAGCCCCGATGGCTACGCATTCATCCGGATTTACTCCGCGATGCGGTTCCTGTCCGAGATTCTTTTTGATGGCTTCCTGTACGGACGGAATGCGGCTCGATCCACCGACCAGAATTACTTTCGCAATATCACTTGCGCTAAGACCAGCATCCTGCAAAGCCTGACGAGTAGGTCCCATCGTGGATTCCACAAGATCCGCTGTGAGTTCGTCGAACTTTGCACGAGTCAGTGTCAGATCCAAATGTTTCGGTCCGGAAGCATCTGCTGTGATGAACGGCAGATTGATATTCGTCGAAAGCATGTTGGATAATTCGATCTTTGCTTTTTCTGCTGCTTCGATTAAACGCTGGGCGCTCATCTTATCTGCCGAAAGGTCAATGCCGCTTTCCTTCTTGAATTCGCCGACCATCCAATCCATGACGCGTTTATCAAAATCATCGCCGCCGAGACGGTTGTTCCCGTTCGTAGCTTTTACTTCAAATACGCCGTCGCCGAGTTCCAATATGGACACGTCGAACGTGCCGCCACCGAGATCGAATACTAAGATCGTGTGCTCTTCGCCCTTATCCATGCCATAAGCGAGCGCAGCAGCCGTCGGTTCATTGATGATGCGCAGTACATCGAGTCCGGCAATCTTGCCGGCATCTTTGGTTGCCTGACGCTGGCTGTCGTTAAAATATGCCGGAACGGTGATTACAGCCTGTGATACAGTTTCGCCGAGATAAGCTTCTGCATCCGCTTTGATTTTCTGAAGAATCATCGCCGAAATTTCCTGTGGTGTGTAATCCCGGCCATCAACCGTCACCTTATAATCAGTTCCCATATGGCGTTTGATCGAAGCAAACGTGCGATCCGGATTCGATACAGCCTGGCGTTTTGCCAGCTGCCCGACGAGGCGTTCATCGGTTTTCGTGAAACCGACAACCGAAGGGGTCGTACGGCTGCCTTCCGGATTTGTGATGACGGTAGGTTCGCCGCCTTCCATAACAGCTACACATGAATTCGTTGTACCTAAGTCAATACCTATTACTTTTGACATTTAAATTTTCCTCCTCAGAAATAAAATAGATTCAATATCTATGTTTCTTTTTATAGTAAACTAAATTAATTAGAAACCACCTTAACCATGCAAGGGCGGATTACGCGACCATGCGCCATATAGCCTTTTTGCAATTCTTCAACAATCGTGTCATCTTCCTTGGAAGCATCTTCCACCCGCATAATCGCCTGGTGGAAATTCGGATCGAATTTTTCATTCAACGCCTTGATCGGTTCCAAACCGCTTTTTTCCAACGTGCTGACAAACTGATGATGTACCATGGCCATGCCTTCTTTAAAAGGAGATTCCTCGGTTTCTACGGCCAGCGCCCGCTCAAAATTATCGAGCAGCGGCAGGAGATTCGTCAGTACGCCCTGCAATACGACAGCCGACAACTCCTCTTTTTCCTGCCGGGTCCTCCGACGGAAATTATCGAAGTCAGCGCGCAGGCGCATCAAACGGTCATTGCATTCCTGCAGTTCCTGCGATTTCTTGTCCAACTCGGCTTGGAGCGCAGCATCAGCTGCAACCTCCGCCGGTTCTGCCGATTCAGCTGCAGCTTCGGCCATTACCGGTTCCTGTTCCGCCTGTTCAATTTCTTTTTCCATATCTTCCAAGATAGCAGCATCTTTTTTCTTCATTTCTTCTTTCATAAATGGCATCTTCAAAACCTCACCTCTTTTTCGCAATTGCTAAATTGCCCTGGCGCCTTGCGGCTACCATCTGAATTGTTTTAATACCTGGGCCAAATTGGCATTCATAAAATCGAGCAGTGTCATCGTCCGCGCGTATTCCATCCGCGTCGGGCCGAGCACAGCGATCGTGCCGATCAGTTCACCATCAAAATGATAGGTTGCACTGATAATGCTGCAGTCCTGGATGCCGCTGTACTTATTTTCCTGCCCGATGGTGACCGTCAGACCCTCACCTCTTTGGGCATACAAAATATCGCACAAAAGCTGTTCCTCTTCAAGCATCAGCAAAATATTTTTTACCTTTTCCACATCGCGGAATTCCGGCTGGTTCAACAGCTGCGTCGTTCCGCCCAGATAGATGCGCGATTTCTTGTCTTCCGCCAAAGCTTTATGAATGATTTCCAAAGCAGCATCAAACAAGGAACCGTCACCAATATCTTCTTCGATTTTCCGCAAAACAGCGGCATTGATGTTTTCCAACTGGCGGCCAGCCAAACATTCATTAATTGTCCGGGCCATCCGCTGGAAATCTTCAAAAGAGATCCCGTGGCATCGTGATGATCTTATTTTCAATAAACCGGCATCGGTCATGATGATGCAATAACACGGCTGGCATCGAGTT
>Ga0183099_1000471_pt1 | contig 29529 bp, 29 predicted proteins | sample Biomet1_FD_127788 | JGI IMG/M metagenome (GOLD analysis project Ga0183099, IMG submission 127788) | Microbial communities from bioreactor (seeded with anoxic lake sediment) at LBNL, California, USA - Biofuel metagenome 1 | ecosystem: Engineered > Bioreactor > Anaerobic > Unclassified ...
GGCGTGATTTTTCAGGATTATCGCCTGTTGCCGGAAAAGACGGTTTACGAGAACGTGGCGTTTGCCATGCAGGTCATCGAGGCGCCGATATCCTGAATATCGCCCCGAAGGAAGTGCCATATCTGCGGCGCGGACTCGGCGTGATTTTTCAGGATTATCGCCTGTTGCCGGAAAAGACGGTTTACGAGAACGTGGCGTTTGCCATGCAGGTCATCGAGGCGCCGCGGCGGACGATGCAAAAGAGTGTGAACAGCGTTCTGGAGGTTGTCGGGCTCAAGGATAAATGCAAATGCTTCCCCTCACAGCTTTCGGGCGGTGAGCAGCAGCGCGTGGCTATTGCCCGGGCAATTGTGAACAATCCGGCCATTGTCATTGCGGATGAACCGACAGGAAATCTCGATCCGGAAACTTCCTGGGGCATCATGGAGATTTTTCGCCGCATCAATTTGGCGGGGACGACAATTGTTATGGCAACGCATGATAAGACGATTGTTGATACGCTGAAAAAGCGCGTAATCGCCATTGAAGATGGGAGAATCATCCGCGACGAGGCGAAGGGGGGCTACGGCTATGAAAATTAGGACGACGGAATACTTTATTCGCGAAGTTGCTGTTTCGTTAAAGCGGAATAATTGGATGTCTTTGGCATCCATTGCAACTGTGGCGGTATCGCTTTTTATTTTGGGCATGTTCCTGATTGTCGTATTGAACCTGAATAAAATGGCCGCTGCGCTGGAATCGCAGGTGCAGATCAGCGTCTATCTGGAAAGTGAATTGAGCCAGAAAAAGATCGATGCGATCGAGAAGAAAATCAAGGACATGCAGGGCATTGATACGGTGACCTATATTGATAAGGATAAAGCCCTGGAACGCTTTAAGGAGCGCCTGGGGGATCAGAAGTTTTTACTGACGGCTCTCGGCGATGCGAACCCGCTGCCAAATTCCTTTGAAGTCACGGTAACGCAGCCGGAACTCGTCAAGACGGCGGCGTCATCCATCCACGAGTTTGACGGAGTAGAATCGGCTAAGTTCGGGCAGGATGTCGTCGAGCATTTATTTGATTTGACGCGGCTGATCCGCATTTTTGGCCTGGCGATCATCGCTTTGCTGGCTGCAGCTACGGTATTTATTATTTCGAATACGATCCGCCTGACGGTTTTTGCCCGGCGCAAGGAAATTGCCATCATGAAATATGTCGGGGCGACGGATTGGTTCATTCGCTGGCCGTTTTTGCTGGAAGGCGTCCTGCTCGGCTTTATCGGCGGGGCGATTGCGACGGCTTTGCTGCGCGGTACATACGGTATGGTAACAGAAAAAATTTATGATACGCTGGCATTTTTTCCCTTGATTGCGGAATATCCGTTTTTGAACTATATCAGCGGGATTATTTTGCTCAGCGGCATGCTGATCGGCGCGCTCGGCAGCACGATTTCATTGAAACGGTTCTTGAAAGTATGAGGGGAGGAACGAGGACATGGCCAGTTTAAAAAATATTGCGCTGTTTGGCGTGACCTTTCTCGTACTGAGTTCTTTTTCCTTAACGGTGTTTGCGGAATCGCTGGAAGATAAGCTCGATGATTTACAGACGAAAGCCGCTGATCAAAAGGCCAAAGCAGATGCAGCCAGCTCGCAGGTGACGACGATTTCAGAGCAGCTGCGCCAGATTCAAGGTACGGTGGATACCGCAGTAGCTGAATACAAGGCGGTCAAGGAAAAGCTTGATGCTACCGAGGCCAAGATCGATCAGAATGAAACCGTTTTGGAAAAGACGGAAGCAGATCTGGCAAAAAAAACCAAGGTTTTGGACAAGCGGGTCCGGGATATCTACATTAACGGCCAGATCAGCTATGTCGATGTGCTTTTTGGTGCAAAGGATTTTTCGGATCTGATGACCCGGATGGATCTGCTGAAGCGGATCATCAAATACGATTATGATCTGATCACCAAAGTGCAGCAGGAAAAAGCCCTGGTCATGGAGATAAAGAAACAACTGGAAATCGACCGCGAGGCCAACAAGGCTCTGGTCGATGATGCGGCGGCAAAGGCGGCTACGGTCAAGCAGCGCAAAGCCAATAAGCAAAAGCTTTTGGATAAGGCTGAATACGACCGCGATACGTCCGAGCGGGCTTACCAGGAAATCGTTGCGGCATCACGCGAGGTTGAAAATCTCATTCGGCAGAGCCGCTATGTCGGGGCGGGCATGGTTCGTTCCGGCAATGGGCGCATGATCTGGCCGATCAACGGGCCAATCACATCGGAATTTGGCTGGCGCACGCATCCGATTTTCGGAACGGCGCGCTACCACAGCGGGCTCGATATCGCTGGCGATTACGGCGATCCGATCGTCGCAGCCGACAGCGGCACCGTTATTTATGCGGGCTGGATCAGCGGTTATGGCAATGCCGTCATCATCAATCATGGCAGCGGCATCACCTCCTTGTACGGTCATAATCAGTCGCTTAATGTAACGGAAGGCCAGGCGGTATCCCAGGGGCAGGTTATTGCTTACTGCGGTTCAACGGGAAATTCTACGGGGCCGCACTGTCATTTTGAAGTTCGGGAAAATGGCGAACCGGTCAGCCCGTACAGTTTCTTATAGGAATTGCGGATTGAAGATTGGTGGAGAATAAAATGAAAAGTAAAAAAAAGCTTATATTGAGTGCAGTGGGTATCGCACTGCTTTCATCGCTGTTGACCGTCGTTGGCATTTATTTTGGCTTGGGGCTTGATGCGCATAAGATATCCAATGCGTTGCGCTTTATCGGTGCCTTGCGCTTTATTGAGACCCAGTATGTCAACCAGGTCGATGATACGAAGCTGATTGACGGCGCGATTGCCGGCATGGTCAAGTCCCTGGAAGACCCGCATTCTCTGTATATGGATCCGTCGATGTACCGGGAACTGCTGAATCACACGGAGGGGGCTTTCGGTGGGATTGGTGTCTTCATGGGGCTTAAAGACAATGTGGTCACGGTGATCTCCGCTATGGAAAATACGCCGGGAGCTGAAGCTGGTTTACAGCCGGGCGATCAGATTTTGAAGATTGACGGTGCAGCGACCAGCGAGATGCCGTTTGAACAGGTGGCCCTGAAAATTCGCGGTGAGATTGGGACGACGGTTGTACTGACGATTCACCGTGATGGTGTAGCGGATGCAGACTACGAAATCACCCGGGGCAACATTCAGGTGCATTCTGTAGCCCATGATATGCTGCCGGATGCTATGGGCTATATCCGCATCGCTTCATTTGCCGAGCATACGGGAGCGGAGTTCAGCGAAGCTTATAATGATTTGGCCTCTAAGGGCATGAAGGGGCTTGTTCTGGATCTGCGCGGCAATCCGGGCGGACTTTTGACGAGCAGTGTCGATGTGGCAAATCTTCTGGTGCCGAAAGGCGATATCGTCTCGATCGTGCAGCGTGATGGCACGAAAGAAGTGCATAAATCGAGTCTGGAAGAAGTGAAATACCCATTGGTTGTCCTGATCGACGGTGGTTCAGCCAGTGCGGCGGAAATTGTCGCGGGGGCTGTTCAGGATACGCAGGCAGGAACGCTGGTTGGCGAAAAATCGTATGGCAAGGGGTCCGTTCAGGTCGTCATGCCGATGTACGAAGGCGATGCACTGAAATTGACCATTGCGAAATACTATACGCCGAGCGGCCGCAGCATCGATGGCACGGGAATCCAGCCGGATGTTCCGGTGGCTTTCGAGGCGGGGGCTACGGCGGATGTCCAGCTATTGAAGGCCGTTGCTGTATTGAAGGAAAAGCTGCAGTAAATGTGTTAAAATAATTTATTTATTGTGTTCGGCAGTCCTTTTTACCATTGATTTACCAGCTGTTTATCCCTTATAATGATAATATACAGGATAATTGTGCAAGGAGGAATTAGTATGAGCCTTTCCATTTCGAATTCCCATAACAGCTTAAATACGATCCAATCCGCAGTAAGTGCGGTCAAAAAGAGCAGTGAACAGCTCAGCAGCGGTTCTCTCTATAATAGTGCCGGTGACAATTCTGCGGCCTATGCGATATTGACCCGGATGTATTCCAATATCGGGACGACTTCCCAATCCAATGAGAACACGCAGACGATGAACTCACTTCTGTCTACGGCCAGCGGTGCGGTGGATTCCACAGTCAGTTCTTTGAGCTCACTGCAGGAAAAGATCCTGCAGGCAGCCAATGGCACGAATTCACCGTCAGATATCCGCATGATCAAAGGCGAGATTGATCAGACTGTCTCGCAGCTCGATGAAAATGCTGGCGTGACTTACAATGGCAAAAATTTGCTCAGCGGCGCTACGACGCTGGCCGTGGCCAGCGATAACGGTTATAAAAACGTGAATCTGTCAGATATGACGGCTAAAGCTCTCGGCCTTGTCGATTCCGAAGGCAAGTCCACCTTGGATTTATCTTCGCCGACAGGCATAAAGAATGCTTTGGATACGGTCAGCTCGGCGCTGGATACCGCGTTGTCACAGCAGACGACGATCGGGGCAACCCAGCAGGGGCTTAGCTATGCTTCTGCCAACTATACGACATCGGCCGAGAATCTTACTTCCGCTGCGTCGAATATGGGGGATACGAATATTGCCGGCCAGGTTAACAAGCTTAAGTCCTCGCAATCGATGGAACAGCTTGCTATTTACGCTGCTAAGCTCAACATGCACCGCAACAGTGATGTTTTAGGCTTATTGGGATAAAAAGAATTTTTGGGGGACTGCCGTTTTGGCAGTCCTTTTTTTGCGCAAAAAAGGAAGTGGCTGCTTGGGAGAGCAGCCACTTCCTTGCAGGAGCAGGTTCAGGCATTTGCTGTAGCGGCATGCATCCGCCGCGCATAACAGGAAATGGCATAATTGATAATGAAATAGGTTGCGGCGATCATGGAAAACAGTGTGAAGACCTGTTCGGTCGTGCCGTAACGGCCCATGATGATCATGCCCTTGCCGGTCAGATCCTCAATGCCGACAGCCCAGACAAATGAAGTGTCTTTGATCACGGTCGTGCACTGCGATACCAGCGGGGGATTACATTGCGCAGGGCCTGTGGCAGGATAATATAGCGGAGCGTCTGCAACTTATTGAAGCCCTGCGCGGTGGCCGCTTCCCATTGGCCTTTGGCGATGGATTTCAAGCCGCCGCGGACGATTTCAGCGATGATCGCTGTCGTGAAGACCGCCATGGCGGCGATGCCGGCCTGCGCCGGCGGCAGGGGCGTCATAAAGCGGAAGGCCAGGATGAAGAGCAGGAGCGGCGTATTGCGGATGAGCTCGATGTAGAGGGCCGCTAGTCTTCCCGGCCATTTTCCGCTGAAGCGCAGTACCCCTAAAATGGTGCCGAAAAACAGGCTTATGGCAATCGAAACCGCTGCGATGTAGAGCGTGGTGAGAAGTCCCTGCCCCAAAAAAAGCAGGATGGAAGGCTGAAACAGTTCACTCATGTGCTCACCTCCAAGCGATGTTCAAGGTGTCTGGCATACGTGGCCAGTGGATAGCATAGCGAAATATAGAGCAGACCAGTGATGACATAGGCTGGACCGTAATACAAGTTGGCGCTTGACCAGGAATCTGCATGGTACATTAATTCGCCGCCGGCAACCATGGCCATGACCGAGGTGTTTTTGATCAGGTTCACGGCTAAGTTGGTCAGCGATGGATAGGCCAGCTGTTTGGCCTGGGGCAAAATCACGTAGCGCATGGCGCTCCAATAGGAAAAGCCCTGTGCATAGGCGGCCTCAAACTGCCCTTTCGGAATCGAAAGAATTCCGGCCCGGACGACTTCGGCCACATAAGCGCCGTGGTATATGCCGATGCCGAGCATGCCCACCCAGAAGACAGGCAGCATAATGCCTGCATAGGGGAGACCGTTATAGAGGAAAAAAATCTGGATGACCAGCGGCGTATTTTGAATGAATTCGACATAGACGCGGTTTAAACAGCGCAGTGTTTTACTGCGCGCTGTGCCCATCATGCCAAAGAGAATTCCCAGCAATAGAGCTAAGACAAGCGCCAGTGCAGCTACCAGGATGGTCATGCCGAAGCCTTCGGCGAATACCCGCCAGTCCTGAAAAACTGCTTCCCATTTAAAGAGTGCGAAGGGGCCGGGCATTTACTTCAGCCCCCATTTGACCAAGAGTTTATCCATTTCCCCGGAAGCTTTCAGTTCTGCAATGGTATCATTTGCAGCTTTGCTCAGCCCTTCATTGCCTTTTTTGGCAGCAACGCCGTATAATTGCGGGCTGTAACGGGCGGGCAGAATTACGGTGGAATCGTCTAGGTAGCCGGCTAATATGGCTCCGTCAACCGAGAAACAGTCGATGCGTCTGGAATCCAGAGCTGCTTTAATTTCGGGGTAGGTACCGAATTCTGGAAGATCAATCTTCAAATTTTGTTTCTGGATTTCGTCAACCAATGCTTTCTTGCTGGTGGCACTCTGCGCTACACCGATTTTTTTGCCATTGAGTCCGGTCAGATCGCTGATGCCGCTGTCTTTTTTGACCATTAAAGCGACGCCGTCTTCAAAATACGGATCGGAGAAGTTGTAGCTTTTTTTGCGTTCATCGGTGATGGTGAAGGTGGCGATGACAAAGTCCACTTCACCGTTGTCGAGCAGCGGCCCGCGTGTTTTAGCGGTGACCGGTTGGACGTCGATTTTCGTTTCATCGCCGAGTATTTTCTTGGCAATGGCTCTGGCCAGATCGATTTCCATGCCGTCTACCTTGCCGGTATTCGGATCTTTAAAGCCGAATTTCGGAACATCGACTTTGACACCAATCTTTAAGACACCGCGGTCTTTGGCATTTTTGATGTCCGGGGCAGCGCCACTCCCGGACGAAGGCGTTGTAGAAGCAGAACTGCTGCCGCAGCCAGCTGCCAGCAATAGGCTGAAGCCGATGACGAAAGTGAGTGCTAATGTATATATTTTTTTCATGATGAGTCCACCCTTCCTTGTTATAAAATTAGACGGCATGTGCGATTTTGCTTAAGAACTGCTTGGCCCGCTCATGCTGCGGCCTGGTGAAAAATTCTTCGGGCGTATTTTCTTCGACGATCATGCCGTCGGCCATAAAGATTACGCGATCAGCCACGCGGCGGGCAAAGCCCATTTCGTGGGTCACCACGACCATTGTAATGCCTTCGTCAGCTAAGGCAATCATGACATCGAGGACTTCCTGGATCATTTCCGGATCCAAAGCCGATGTCGGCTCGTCAAACAGCATGATTTTCGGCTTCATCGTCAGGGCACGGGCGATGGCGACCCGCTGCTGCTGCCCGCCGGAAAGCTGGGCCGGATAGGCATGGGCTTTATCCTTCAGCCCGACGCGGTCGAGATAAAGCAGGCCAGCAGCAATGGCCATCTCTTTGCTTTCCCCCTTGAGTTTGATTGGGGCCAAAATCAGATTTTCTAAAACGGTCATATGAGGATATAAATTGAATTGCTGAAAAACCATCCCCATCGATTGGCGTATTTGGGCGATAGCGCCAGGTTTTTCTTGGAGATTTGTGCCATCGACGATGACGCTGCCTTCCTCGGGCTTTTCCAAAAAATTGATGCAGCGCACGAGGGTGCTTTTGCCTGAACCGCTGGGACCGATGATGACGACTTTTTCGCCTTCGGCTACCTGCAAATTAATTCCCTGCAGGACATGCATTTTGCCAAAATACTTATGGATATTTTCTAATGTGATCAAGGAACAATCCCTTCTTTCCTGCGTTTAAAAAACAAAAAGAAGCTGCAGACCACTTTTGTGCAGTCAGACAGCTTCTTTGCTCAATAAACATATTGATTTTTACAATGGACGACGAAATGCATATACCTGATTTACAAATATAAATCATGAACCATTTGTAAATATAGAACATCATAACAACAAAAGAATAATTTGGCAAGAGTGGATTATATGTATACTGTATACCGGCGATTCGCCACAGCGTATAAAAGCGTTGTTAAATATGATATAATCAGTAACTGTAGGACTCTAGAGCGAATTATCAGGAGGGGAATAGTTTTGAACATTTTTCGCACAAAAACCATTGAAGCTTACCGGGGTGACGCTGCGCGAACGCAGCTTAGCCGATCGCTGGGCGCAGTGGATGTCATCTTGCTCGGAGTGGGAGTTATTGTTGGTACGGGGATTTTCGTATTGACAGGGGTAGCAGCAGCAAGATATGCCGGGCCGGGATTGATGCTGTCTTTTGTCATTGCCAGCATCACTTGCGCTTTTGTAAGCTTGGCTTATTCGGAATTAGCGGCGATGGTGCCTGTAGCGGGCAGTTCGTATGCATATGCCTATACATCAGTCGGTGAATTCATCGCCTGGCTGGTTGGCTGGAACATCATTCTCGAATACACCGTGGGCGCAAGCGCCGTGGCCGGCGGGTGGTCGGCGTATGTCGTCGGCCTTTTAAAATCGGCAGGCATTGAACTGTCAAAGACCTGGACGGCGGTCCCGGCTGAGGGGGGCATCGTGAATTTGCCGGCCGTCTTGATCACTTTATTTTTGACCTATCTGCTTGTCATGGGGATTCGGGAGAGCGCTAAGCTGAATAAAACTTTGGTTGCCATAAAACTTTTGGCCATTTTTATCTTTTTGTTTTTGGCTGGCCCGAGCGTTGATACCATGAACTGGGAACCTTTTATGCCATTCGGCTTTGCCGGGGTTTCTGCCGGGGCGGCGTTTATTTTCTTCGCGTATCTGGGGTTTGATGCCATATCGACGGCCGCAGAAGAGACGAAGAATCCGGCGCGCGATATGCCAATCGGCATTATCGGGTCATTGGCTATTTGCACGGTTCTCTATATCGCCGTCACAGGCGTTATGACGGGCAATGTGCCATATGCGCAGCTCGACAACGCTGAACCGGTCGCCTATGTGCTGCGGACGATCGGCTATAATTTTGGCTCGGCCTTGGTGGGTACTGGCGCCGTAGCCGGACTTACGACGGTGCTGCTCGTCATGATCTATGCGCAGACGCGCGCGTTTTTTTCGATGTCGCGCGACGGCCTGATTCCGCAGAGCATCTGCCAGATCCATCCGCGCTATGCGACACCGCATCGCATTACGATCCTGGTGGGCTGTGCCGTTGCCATCATCAGTGGATTCACGCCAATACATATTGTGGCAGAAATGTGCAGTATTGGTACATTATTTGCATTTATCATATCATCAATTGGCGTTATGGTTATGCGCCATAAATATCCTGAAGCCAAACGCCCGTTTCGCTGTCCGTGGATTCGGACAATTGCGACATTGGCGGTCATCAGCTGTTCATATGTCATGTATAATTTGTCAGCGATGACCTGGGAGCGTTTTTTTATCTGGAGCAGCCTCGGCGTTATCCTTTATTTCGCTTACGGTTATTCGCATAGTGCATTGAATAAAGAAAAATGAGAAAATTATACAGTTGCATAAATATACAAAAATATGCAAAAGGAAGATTATGGTACGATTAACAGAAGATATTAAACAAAAAACAGGGCGGTATTTGTGAAAGATTTCTTTTCGGAAAAGGGTCGGGAGTTTATTTACATTGCTATATCTACGGTGTATAATATGCCTGTATGAAGATGAGTTTTATAAATGCAATGTACCTGAATTTATAATCATGCACATAATCATGCATTTTTATGGTTATACATGGAGGCCGGAAAATTGTTTTTGGCCGCCATCTCTATATCCTAATGTTTTTACGAAATGGACTTAAAATAAGAGGGGAGATATCACAAACATGAGCAAAAAAATGAAAACTATGGATGGCAATGCAGCTGCGGCGTATATATCCTACGCGTTTACCGATGTAGCGGCAATCTATCCGATCACGCCGTCATCGCCGATGGCAGAAACTGTTGATGAAATGGCTGCCAAAGGAATGAAAAATCTGTTCGGACAGAAGGTAAGAGTAATCGAGCTGCAGTCCGAGGGCGGGGCGGCAGGGGCTGTCCATGGTTCACTTCAGGCAGGTGCCCTTACGACAACGTATACGGCATCGCAGGGTTTGCTGTTGATGATTCCTAATATGTATAAAATCGCCGGTGAACTTTTACCGGGAGTTTTCCACGTGAGTGCGCGCGCTTTGGCTGCATCGTCGCTGAATATATTCGGTGATCATCAGGATGTCATGGCGGCTCGCCAGACTGGCTGCGCCATGCTCGCCGAGAGCAGCGTTCAGCAGGTTATGGATCTGAGCGCTGTAGCCCATCTGGTAGCGATTAAAGGCAAGGTTCCGTTCATGAATTTCTTTGACGGGTTCCGCACATCGCATGAAATCCAGAAGATTGAAATGATCGATTTTGCTGATCTCGGCAAAATTCTTGACTGGGATGCAGTTAAGGCTTTCCGCCGCAATGCGTTGAATCCGGATCATCCAGTCATTCGCGGTACGGCGCAGAATCCGGATATTTACTTCCAGGAACGCGAATCCGTAAACAAATACTATGATGCTCTGCCGCAGCTCGTCGAAGAAGCTATGGCTGACCTCGCGAAAATTACGGGACGCGAATACCATCTGTTTGATTATCACGGAGCGAAAGACGCTGACCGCATCATCATTTCGATGGGATCGGTTTGCGAATCCGCCTGCGAAGCGGTAGATTACCTCAATGCCAACGGCGAAAAGACAGGCGTGCTGACCGTTCATCTGTACAGACCGTTCTCTATTGAACATTTCTTCAAGTACATTCCGAAGACGGTTAAAAAAGTGGCTGTTCTTGACAGAACCAAGGAACCGGGCGCCATCGGCGATCCGCTGTATCTGGATGTACAAGCAGCCTATTACAGTTCCGATCAGCATCCGGTCATCGTCGGCGGCCGTTACGGCCTCGGCGGGCAAGGATGTAACGCCGGATCAGGTGCTCGCTGTCTATGAAAACCTCAAAGCTGACGCGCCGAAAAACGGCTTTACGATCGGCATTGAAGATGATGTCACCTTCACTTCGCTGCCGAAATATGAAAAAGATGTCGACATGACACCTCCTGGAACACGGGCTTGCAAGTTCTGGGGCCTCGGTTCAGACGGTACGGTCGGCGCCAATAAGAGTGCAATCAAAATCATCGGCGATAAGACGGACATGTATGCGCAGGCTTATTTTGCTTATGATTCCAAGAAATCGGGCGGCATCACGATGTCACATCTGCGCTTCGGCAAATCCCCGATCAAATCTCCGTATTTGATCAACAAGGCAGATTTCATCTCTTGTTCGCAGGAATCTTATGTGACGAAATACGATCTTCTGGCCGGCCTCAAAAAGAACGGCAAGTTTCTGTTGAATACGATTTGGAACGAAGAAGAACTTGCCAGCAATCTGCCGGCAGCAATGAAACGCTATATTGCCAAAAACAACATCAACTTCTATATTGTCAACGCAGTAAAAATCGCGCAGGAACTCGGCCTTGGCGGCCGTTTCAACATGGTCATGCAGTCGGCGTTCTTTAAACTCGCGGACATCATTGAACTCGAAACCGCGGTTAAGTACCTTAAAGATGCCGTCGTAACCTCGTACGGCAAAAAAGGCCAGAAAATTGTCGACATGAACAATGGTGCTATCGATAAGGGAATCGAAGCGGTTGTAAAGGTCAACGTTCCGGCTTCCTGGGCGGATGCCGTTGATGAAGTGGTCACCGCGGATGATATCCCGGCATTCATCAAGGATATTCAGAACCCGATGAATCGCCAGGAAGGCGAAAGCCTGCCGGTAAGTGCCTTTAAGGGCATGGAAGACGGCACCTTCCCGTCCGGCACGGCTGCTTATGAAAAGCGCGGTATTGCGATCAATGTTCCGGAATGGCAGGTAGATAACTGCATTCAGTGTAATCAGTGTTCCTATGTCTGTCCGCATGCGGTCATTCGTCCGGTACTGATGACGAGTGAAGAAGCGGCGAATGCTCCGGCAGGAATGCTCTCGAAGCCGGCTGTCGGCGTAAAGGACATGCAGTATGCGATCACGATTTCACCATCGGACTGCACGGGCTGCGGCAACTGCGCCCAGGTTTGCCCGGCGAAGGAAAAGGCTCTGGTCTTGAAACCTTTGGCTACGCAGATCGAAAAGCAGGAACAATTCAAATACGCTACGGAAAAAGTGGCTCCGAAAGCCAATCCGCTGAACAAAAATACGGTTAAGGGCAGCCAGTTCGAACAGCCGCTGCTTGAATTCTCTGGAGCTTGCGCCGGCTGCGGTGAAACGCCGTATGCAAAACTCGTAACGCAGCTCTTCGGCGATCGCCTGATGATTGCCAATGCGACAGGCTGTTCGTCGATTTGGGGCGCATCCGCGCCGGCAATGCCGTACACGAAAAACCATCGCGGCCATGGCCCGGCTTGGGCGAATTCGTTGTTTGAAGACAATGCGGAATTCGGCCTCGGCATGTTCCTCGGCACCAAAGCGGTTCGGGAAACTCTGGCAGATGATGTGCAGACAGTAATCGAAGCCGGCAAGGTGAGCGCAGAACTCAAAGCAGCTTTGGCTGACTGGAAAGAAAATCTCACGGAAGGTGCCGGAACCCGCGAAAGAGCGGATAAGGTCGTCACTCTTCTTGAAGCGGAAAAGGGCACGGATGCGCTCTTAAACAAGATTTATGAGAATAAGGACTTCCTGGTCAAGCGTTCGCAGTGGATCTTCGGCGGCGACGGCTGGGCTTATGATATCGGTTACGGCGGGCTCGACCATGTACTCGCTTCCGGCGAAGATGTCAATGTTCTCGTATTTGATACGGAAGTGTATTCGAATACGGGCGGCCAGTCCTCCAAATCGACTCCGGCAGCGGCTATCGCGCAGTTTGCGGCAACCGGCAAGAAGACGAAGAAAAAGGATCTCGGCATGATGGCCATGAGCTATGGCTATGTTTATGTAGCGCAGATCGCTATGGGTGCGGATAAGAACCAGACACTGAAGGCCATCGCTGAAGCGGAAGCTTATAAGGGACCTTCCCTGATCATCGCTTATTCACCTTGTATCAACCACGGCCTGCGGGCTGGCATGGGCAACAGCCAGCTGGAAACGAAACGCGCTGTAGAATCCGGGTATTGGGATATGTACCGCTACAATCCGGCGATTACGGATGCGGACAAGAATCCGTTTGTCCTCGATTCCAAAGAACCGACGGCTGATTTCAAAGAATTCATTCTCGGCGAAGTTCGCTATTCTTCATTGAAGCGTTCCTTCCCGGAAACGGCGGATGCTTTGTTTGAAAAGACAGCGCAGGATGCCAAGCAGAGACGGGAAAACTACAAGAAACTCGCTGGTAAATAATCGTAAGTACTGAAATATTGGACAGCCCCTCATTGCTGAGGGGCTGTTTTTTTGAGACTGCAAAAGAAAAACGCCGCTGGGCCAATGCGGCAGCATTTCCCGGCGGCGTTTTTTTCGTGCTTTTATTTTTTTGTTTCCATAAAGAGTACCTTGATGAATTTCTTGCTGTTGATATGTACCTGTGACATGTGCGGCCGCTGGTCTTCCTCTAGGGTGCGCATGATTTTTCGCACTTCGGCGAAGTCGAAGTATTTCGGCGCGTATTCTTCGAATTTGGGATTGGCATAATCGACAATGCCGACCGAGGCAAGATTTACCATAGATTGGAAAATAGTCCGGCGGAGTCGCTGTTCCAGCGCCTTGTATTCTTTTTGTATTTCTTCGGCATTGTCCGTATTGAATTTTGCCGCGGCCAGGCGCGTGAAGATGATTTTCAACGAAGGGAAATCGTTTGGTGCTTCCATCGTATAATTTTGTAAAAATTGTAAAATGTCCAAAAGATCCTGCGATCCTTTTTCGCCGCTGATGCCCAGATCGCCGAGGATGATTTCTCCATGGCGGACGACGGTAGTCGCTGTTTTGGACTGGCTGCTTGGGACTGCCGCCGCGGGGTTTCCTGAGCCGGCCGCAGGGCCGTGTGCAAATTGGATTCGATATTATGAATCAGAGCCTTCAAACGGAGGTGTTCGCTAACCGAACGGATCACGCTGACGACCTCATTGCGATTGATCGGTTTGGTAATGTAGTAGTCAACGCCGAGGCTGTAGGCATTGCCGACGAGTTCTTTGTCTTCGACCTGGGAGAGCATGATGATCTTCCCGTGGAAGCTGTCTTTGATGTTCTTGACCGTCTGGATGCCGTCACGCAGGGGCATGAGCATATCGATGATCAAGATATCAATTTCTTTCAGTGTGAGCAGCTGGCTGTCAACGGCCAGCCCGTTTTCGGCTTCACAGGCAACTTTGCCGAGGTCATAGTCTTCGATAATTTCACTGAGCATGGAGCGAATGGCCTCGTCATCGTCTACGAGCATAAAGCGCATAAAAATCATCCTTTCAAATTCTCTAAGGGAATGGATAGTGTAAATATTATTTTGTTTTTTTCATTGCTCGTCACATCGATGCTGCCGCCAAGGCTTTCCGCTAAATGCTTGACATAGGTCAGGCCGACGCCGTTCGACGGTTTGCCTTCATCATTGAATTTTGTCGTATAACCGGGCTTGAAAAAGAGGGGGATTTTTTTGGCGGCGATCGGGCGGCCGCTATTCCAAATGGAGATTTGCAGATTATCTCCTATTTTAGTAAAAGACAGATGGATGACGCCGATGTTTTCGATGGCTTCGACGGCATTGGCTGCCAGATTGTTAACGAGGGATAATACCGTGTAGACATGCAGCGGCGGCAGTGTTTCATCGTTGACCAGATAAAATTGAATATTTTTTTTTAGTGAACGGGCGTATTTCCGATTGGTTTCGATGATGAGCTGGCTGAGCTCGGCCACTTCCATGTAGTCGTTGATTTTGCGTTCATTGGTCAGCTGCTGCAAGCCGGCATGGATGCGCTGGTTGTCTTTTTTTATTTCGTGGACCTGGCCGGCGAGGCGGAGCATTTCTTCCGCAAGTTTTGGCCGGTCGATATCGGCGCCGGGATTTTGTAGGCGCTCGTAGATCTTATAGCAATCGCGGGTGACGGACTCAGCATTTTTCTGTGATTTGCTGAGCTGGATGACTTCTTCATATAAGCTGGCAATCAGCAACATCAGATGCCGCTTTTCTTCGTGCTCTTGCCGGGTTCGCGTTTCGGCCTGATAGATCTGGGCAATAAAGAAAAAGCTCAGGATAAAAAGGCAGCGCAAAACAGCGATGAAACTGATCTTCACTAAAATATCAAGCGTCAGGGCCAATTCGCCGGAGCTTGTCAGGGCCGTTATCGTCAGTTCGGCGATGCTGGCGACGATTTCGGCCAGTATCGACCAGCCGGCAATTTGCAGGGCTTTGCTGTAAAGGGTGGTGTCAAATTTGGGAATGTGGAAACAGGCGGCATAGGTCAGGTAGTAAAAAAATGTCGGCCCATGCAGCCACAGACTTTCAGTAAAGACCATATTTGTGCCCCAGAGATCGAGCAGGACGCGAAATAAGGTAACGGAAACGCCGACGCAAAAGCCGGAAAGGACAAATGGGGTGTTGCGCAGCCAGAGCAGAAACAGCAAAAAAATAGGGGAGCCGAAGCTGACGCGGAAGCTGGCGAGTTCACCGGTGAAGGGATGGATTTTTGGCTCGCCGGCCAGGGGAACCAGAATCAGCATCAAGAGGAAAAAAAATAAATGGCGATGTTTTTTCATAAGCAACCTCAAATAATATACAAAATACAATATGCAATATGGCTTCATTATAGCATGAAAACCTCGCTTAAGGCCACTGGAATAGAGCCGAAAAGATACGAAATAATTCCCATACAGTATATCATAGAATAAAAACAATAAATAGTCAGAAAATTTTAGCTAGGTTTTTGTCGGATTATATAGATGAGACTTTATATTAATACTATGAATTATATCATTAATTATATTGTTAATGAATTTGCAAGGAGGAATTTTACATGAATGGGAAAGTTAAAGGTCTTTTATGTGTACTCATCGGCGTCGTCATCTGGTTTTTGCCGATACCGGAAGGGGTAAAGCCGGAAGCCTGGCATTTGCTGGCGGTCTTCGTGGCAACCATTGCCGGTTTTATTTTACAGCCGTTATCGATCGGGGCGGTCTCACTGATAGCCTGTACGGCGCTTGTCATTTTTAACGTTATGAAGCCAGGCGATGCCCTGGCGGGTTTTAGCAACACAACGATCTGGCTGATCGTATCGGCGTTCATGTTTGCGGAAGGCTTTATCAAGACAGGCCTTGGCAAGAGAATCGCCTATGTGCTCTTAAGCCGTTTCGGCGGCAGCACCTTGAATGTTGCTTATGTGCTTTCGACAGCGGATCTGATCGCCGCGCCGTTCACACCGTCCAATACAGCTCGCGGCGGCGGCATTATTTATCCGATTACCCGCAGCGTCTGCGCGGCTCTGGGCTGCGTGGCGGAAGGCAAGAACACGCGGACGGGTGCGTTTTTGGTATACAGTGCGTATTGCGCGGTCATCACAAGTGCCTGCATATTTTTGACGGGTGCGTCAAATAATGTCCTGGTTGTTACGTTGTCAAAAGATATGTTTGGTGTAGATGTAAGCTGGATGTCGTGGTTTCTGGCCTGCGTATTGCCGGGCATGGTTCTTACGATAGTTACACCGTGGCTTCTCTACAAGATGATTAATCCGGAATTGAAAAAAACACCGGAAACGAAGGTTTTGGCGCAGAAGGAACTCGTGGAAATGGGACCGATGAGCACCAAGGAAAAAATTCTCTGTGTGATCTTCTTAGGGGCATTGCTCCTTTGGGCGACAGGATCCATGCATGGAATCGATTCGGCTTTTGTAGCTTTGCTCGGACTCAGTGCCATGCTCGCTACCGGAATACTGGAATGGGATGATGTCTTAAACCAGCGCGGTGCTTGGGATGTACTGGTTTGGATGGGCGTTTTGGTAAACATGGCAGCGTATCTGTCGAAGTTCGGCCTTATGGCTTGGTTTGCTGGTGCGGTAGGCGGCCAGATGGCAGGGACATCCTGGATGTTCATGCTGATCGTTTTGTCGGTTGTTTACACATACATCCATTATGGTTTGGCCAGTAACAGCGCGCATATCATGGCTCTGTTCGGTGCTTTTGCTTCGATTCTTGTCGCTGCTGGTGCTCCGGTGCTCGGCGTCTTGATCCTGTTTGGCGCTTTGGCTAACAGCAGCTCGATGCTCACGCATTACGGTTGCGGCGTAACGCCGATATTCTTTGGTGCCAATTACATGGAACAGGGTGAATGGTGGAAGATCGGTTTTGTTATAACGACACTGCATCTTGTTGTTTGGATGGTTATCGGCCTGCCTTGGATGAAAATGCTCGGATTCTTCTGAGATAAGGTTAACGTCGATGAAAATAGCCCGGATTCGCGTCCGGGCTATACTTTAAACAGTAATTTCACGAATTATATGAATATACTGTATGATGGAATTTTGTAATGCATATGGTATAATTAAAAAATATAATTGCATAATCAAGAAGAGGAAGTGTACAAATGAAAAATCGTATTTTGGTATTTTTAATGACATCTTTGCTTATGGTATTGGGCATGCAGAGCGTATTTGCTGCATCCAGTCAGGATCGTCCGAATATTAAGATTCTGGCAACCGGCGGCACCATTGCGGGCGCTGCCGCGACCAACACGAACACGGTAAGTTATAAGTCGGCAGTGTTTCCCGTGGATTCTCTGATCAACAATGTTCCAGAACTGCAGCAGATTGCAAATGTCACCGGTGAACAGGTTTGTCAGATTGGCAGCCAGGACATGAATAACGATGTCTGGTTAAAATTAGCAAAACGCGTTAATGCTTTACTGGCATCGGACGATGTCGATGGAATCGTTATCACGCATGGTACTGATACCATGGAAGAAACGGCGTATTTCCTGGATCTTGTTGTGAAGAGCGACAAACCAGTCGTCCTTGTCGGCTCGATGCGTCCGGCAACGGCGATGAGCGCCGACGGCCCGCTTAACTTATACAATGCGGTTATCGTTGCTGGCAGCAAAGATGCCAAGGGTAAAGGCGTATTGGTCGCAATGGACGATACGATCTTCTCTGGCAGAGATGTTACAAAAACGAACACCTTTAAGACGGATACCTTCAAATCCACGGAATTAGGCGCGCTCGGTTACATCCAAAGCGGCAAAGCATGCTTCTATAAAGCTTCTGTCCGTCCGCACACGAACAAGACTCCGTTTGATGTATCAAATTTGACAGAACTTCCTAAAGTGGATATCGTATACGGCTATGCAAATGCCAGCCGGGTTTATGTCGATGCCGCTGTAAAAGCTGGTGTTGATGGACTCATCAATGCCGGTGTAGGCGATGGCAGCCTCTATCATGAAGTGGAAACAGGTCTGGTTGATGCACAGAAACAGGGCGTTGTCATTGTAAGAAGCTCCCGTGTTGGCAATGGCATTGTAGCCAGAAACAGTGAAGTAAATGATGATCAAAATAACTTTGTCGTTTCGGATACCCTCAATCCGCAGAAGGCCCGCGTACTTTTAATGCTGGCTCTGACCAAAACACACGATCTCAAAGAAATTCAGGATATGTTCTGGAAATATTAAGAATATATACGGGATTTTAAGAGAACAGGCCGGAAGGAAAATGAAAAATTTTCCTTCCGGCCTGTTTTTTGCTTTTAGGTAGCCAGCAGAATGCCGGTATACGCGCGAAAAGCGGATGGTATGGCATAACTGGCAAGCACATCGTTTTTCCTTATCCAGTGTTCGCCGGTATTTGGCGGCGGATTTTCCGGCTGTACTGCAGAAGCGAGCGAGACCTGATAGGCGGTCATATGCCATTCAATATGGGAAAAAATATGTTTGCTGGCGGGCAGCTTTTGGATCGAGTGTGCCTGCCAGCCTTTTTCGCGCAGATAAAGGCGAAGATCGTCGGGGGCGATATGTCCGGGGCGGTTCGGGAATTCCCAGAGTCCGGCTAAAAGCCCGGTATCCGGCCGGCGGCACAGGAGAATGTTTTCCTGGCAGGTGATTAAAAGCACGGTTTTTTTTTCGATGCGGCGGGGCTTTTTTGGCTGTTTAAAGGGGTAGCAGGCAGTGGTTTCTTCCGCGGCGGCAAGACAAATTTTGTTTAAGGGACAAAGCGGGCATTTTGCGGTGCCTTTGGGCAGACAGATCATCGCTCCGAGATCCATCAGGGCCTGATTGAAGTCACCGGCATTTTCCGGCAGGATGCGTCGCAGCTCATCTTCCACAGTTCGTTTAACGCTTTCCTTGAGGATGTCTTCCGGGCAGGCGATCAGCCGCATGATGATGCGCAAGACGTTGCCATCGACGGCCGGCTGGCGCTGGCCGTAGGCGATCGAACTGATGGCCCCCGCCGTGTAGCGGCCGATGCCTGGAAGCGTCAGGAGAACGGCAAAATCCGACGGGAGGATGCCCGCGTGATGCTGGCAGATTTCCCGGGCAGCTTTTTGCAGGTTGCGGGCGCGGCTGTAATAGCCGAGACCTTCCCAGAGTTTCAACAGATCATCGGTGGCGATGCCGGCGAGGGCCCTGACATCGGGCAGGGCCGCGGTAAAGCGTGCAAAGTAGGGTTTGACAGCTTCGACGCGCGTTTGCTGCAGCATGATCTCAGAAATCCAGACGTGATACGGCGAGGGATTTTCTCGCCAGGGCAGATCACGGGCCTGGCTGCGATACCAGCGCAGCAAAGGTTTCACGATATCGGCTAATGGTTCGGTTCGGTGCAGGACAATGTTGTTTTTCATAAGAATCCTTTCAGAAAGAAGTGCGTGTGTGGTTTTGCACAAAATAATGTTTACGGTTTTATTATCATAACATAGAGCGCGGCTTAGGACAAAGGAACGTAAGAGCGGTTTTGCGAGATTATGTACTTTCTGAGTGATATGTTTTTTCGCGTAAAATACATAAAAGTACAGAAATATTACAAAAATATGTTGACAAAAGCGATTAATATTGCAATAATGTATACATGTTTACAACATTACGCGTTGACTTGGCGGTTTGCGTATAGTATAATTACTGAATAGCAGCAATGACAGGGTAAAGAGCAGGATAACATTTTTACAGAGAGCCGATGGAAGCTGGGAATCGGCAAAATGGCTTGCTTGACGTCGCCCGGGAGCTTTTGTGTCGAATGTTTTTTCAGGAGGCACAGACGTGTTTCAGCGTTAATGAAGGTCTATTCTAGACGATGAGTACAATGCAGGGTGGTACCGCGGATGATGTCCGCCCCTGCTGCTATTTTATGGCAGCAGGGGCGGTTTTTTTATTTTCGCTTGGAGGTCGATTTTAGATGAAACATGTGTTATCGGTATTGGTACAGAACCAGCCAGGTGTGCTGGGGCGCGTTGTGAGCATGTTTTCCCGGCGGGAATTCAATATCGACAGTCTGTCGGTAGGAGTTACGCAGTCGCCGGAGTTCTCCCGGATCACCGTCGTTGTTCACGGGGATGAATACCTTGTGGATCAGATGATCAAGCAGTTGGAGAAGTTATTGGATGTTGTCGCCGTACAGCGGTTGGACGCCGGATCGGCTGTATATAGAGGTATGACTTTGATCAAGGTCAAAGCCGATGACACTAACCGTTTGGATGTCTTGAAAATGGCAGAACTATTTCGGGCCCATGTCATCGATGTACAATCGACAACGTTGATTTTCGAGATTACCGGGGATGATGACAAGGTATCCGCTTTCACGCGGCTCCTGGCTCCCTATGGCATTTTGGAAGTCATTCGTACCGGGCTGATCAGCCTGGAACGTGGCGAACACACTATACATGAACATTGTGAGGAGAGAGATTATTATGGCAAAAATTTATTATGATCAGGATGCAAATTGGGATATCATGACGGGGAAAACGGTTGCCATTATTGGTTACGGCAGTCAGGGTCATGCCCATGCGCTGAATTTAAAAGACAGCGGGCTCGATGTTGTTGTCGGCCTTTATGAAGGCAGCAAGTCGAAAGCCAAAGCGGAAGCGGCCGGCCTTAAGGTTGCTACGGTTGCGGATGCCGTAAAAGTAGCGGACATCACCATGATTCTTTTGCCGGATGAAAGACAGGCAGATGTCTACAAAGCGGAAATTGCTCCGAACCTCAAACCGGGCAGTGCCCTGGCCTTTGCCCATGGTTTCAACATTCATTTCCAGCAGATCATTGCACCGGCGGACATCGATGTGTTTATGGTTGCGCCAAAAGGACCTGGCCATATGGTTCGCCGGGTGTTCACGCAGGGCGGCGGCGTGCCGAATGTCTTTGCGGTGCATCAGGATGCTTCCGGCAACGCCCGGGAAATCGCTTTGGCGTATGCCAGAGGCATCGGCGGCACGCGTTCCGGCGTAATACAGACCACTTTCCGTGAAGAGACGGAAACGGATCTCTTTGGCGAACAGGCTGTTCTCTGCGGTGGCGTGACGCATCTGATCACCGCCGGGTTTGAAACCCTGGTTGAAGCGGGGTATCAGCCGGAAATCGCTTATTTTGAGTGTTATCATGAAATGAAACTGATCGTGGATCTCATGTATGAAGGTGGTATGGCCAATATGCGCCAGTCCATCAGTGATACTGCTGAATACGGCGATTACAAGATCGGACCGCGCATTGTCACCGAGGAAACCAAAAAGGAAATGAAGCAGGTTCTGAAGGAAATCCAGGAAGGAACCTTTGCCAAAAACTGGCTGCTTGAAAACAAAGCGAATCGTCCGGAATTTTTGGCTCTGCGCCGTAAAGGAGCCGAGCATCAGATTGAAGAAGTCGGCGGCAAGCTGCGCAATATGATGTCCTGGCTCAAGAACAAAAAAGAAGACTGATCCTTAGGGCTGCAGTTTTACTCCGTTGCATGTGGAATCGGCTTACGCTTCTCCGTTGAGGTGTAGGCCGGTTTTTCTAAGAAGATATAGGGGGATTTTTTATGGGGATGAATATGACAGAAAAGATTTTGGCCAAACATGCCGGCTTGGCGGAAGTTGTGCCGGGGCAGTTGATCAACTGCAAGCTGGACATGGTTTTGGCCAATGATATAACGGCGCCGCCGGCCATCAAGGAATTTGAGAAAATCGGCCGTCCGGTCTTCGACCGCACAAAAATCGCTTTAGTGCCGGATCATTTTACGCCGAACAAGGATATCAAGACGGCGGGACTTACGAAGGCTGTGCGCGATTTTGCCAAAGCGCATGAAATTGTCAATTACTTTGAAGTTGGCCGCATGGGCATTGAACACGTCATCCTGCCGGAAAAGGGACTGGTCGGCCCCGGTATGCTGACGATAGGCGCGGATTCTCATACCTGCACCTACGGCGCTGTCGGCGGTTTTTCAACCGGCGTCGGCACGACGGATCTTGCCGTGGCTCTGGCTACGGGCGAAGCCTGGTTTAAGGTGCCGGAAACCATCAAGGTGGAGCTCACTGGCAAGAAGCCGGCCGACATTAACGGCAAGGACGTGATCTTAACCTTGATCGGCCGGATCGGCGTCGACGGGGCTTTGTACAAAGCGCTGGAATTTGCCGGTGAAGGCCTGGCGACATTGTCCATGGCGGACCGCTTTACGATTGCCAATATGGCGATTGAAGCCGGTGGCAAGAACGGCATTTTCCCGGTCGATGAAAAGACCAGGGAATACATTGAAGGCCGTGTGCAGAAAGCATATGAAATCGTTGCGCCGGATGCGGATGCCAAGTATGCAGAAACGGTTACGATAAACTTATCGGAACTCAAACCGGTTGTGGCTTTCCCGCATCTGCCGGGCAATACCAAGCGCGTGGAAGATATCGGCGAGATCAAGATCGATCAGGTTGTCATCGGTTCCTGTACGAACGGCCGCCTGGAGGATCTAGCGATTGCCGCAGCGATCCTTGACGGTCATACGGTTCATCCCGACGTCCGCTGCATCATTGTTCCGGGCAGTCAGCAGATTTATCTGGAGGCGATGCAAAAGGGGTACTTTGAAATTTTTATCAAAGCCGGGGCGGCTGTCAGTACACCGACCTGCGGGCCTTGTATGGGAGGGCATATGGGCATACTGACAGCCGGCGAACGCTGCGTATCGACGACGAATCGCAATTTCCGCGGGCGCATGGGCCATGTCGACAGTGAAGTGTATCTGGCGGGGCCGCATGTGGCTGCAGCCAGCGCTATTTTAGGCCGAATCGCAACACCAGGGGAGGTAAAGTAAGATGAATTTAGAAGGTAAAGTATGGCGCTACGGCGACAACATCGATACGGATGTCATCATTCCGGCTCGTTATTTGAATTCTTTTGATCCGGCGGAACTCGCTTCACACTGCATGGTCGATATCGACGAGAGCTTTGCACAAAATGTCAAGGCCGGCGATATCATGGTCGGCGGCAAGAATTTTGGCTGCGGCTCATCGCGCGAACATGCGCCGATTGCAATTAAGGCCTCCGGTGTGCCGGTCATCATCGCGGCGAATTTTGCCCGCATCTTTTACCGCAACGGCATTAATATCGGCCTGCCGTTGCTGGAAATCGGGGCGGATGTCGAGAAAATCAAGGCCGGCGATACACTGCGCGTGGATCCTACGGCTGGAAGAGTCGAAAATCTTACGACGGGAGATATTTTTCAGGCGCATCCCTTGCCAGGTTTTGTCCAGGATATTGCCAAAGCGGGCGGGCTGATCAATTATATCAAGGAGAAGAAACAATGATGAAAAAAATAGTGGTGATTCCGGGAGATGGAATCGGCGGCGAGATTACGGCGGCAGCCGTCGAAGTTTTAAAAAAAATAGCGGGTAAATTCCAGCTGGATTTGGAATTTTCCACATATCAGGCGGGCGGCACGGCTTATGATCTTTACGGCACGCCTTTGCCGAAAGAAACAATCGCTGCTGCCAAAGCCGCCGATGGCGTGCTTTTCGGAGCCGTCGGCGGGGAGCAGTGGGATGCTGTTGATCCGGCGCTGCGCCCGGAAAAAGCAATCCTCGGGCTCAGAAAAGAGCTCGGCCTCTATGCGAATTTGCGCCCGGTCAAGGTGCCGGATTCCCTGATCGAGTATTCACCGCTGAAAAAAGAAGTGGTCAGCGGCATCGATATTGTCATTGTCCGCGAGCTTATCGGCGGGGTTTATTTCGGCGAGAAATGCGAATCGGAAATAAAAGACGGGGTTGAGCGCGCCTGGGATCTGGAAAATTACAGTGTGCCGGAAGTCGAACGCATCGTGAAGCTGGCTATGGAAACGGCTGCCAAGCGGCGGGGGAAGGTGACTTCGGTCGACAAGGCCAACGTGCTTGCCACCTCCCGGCTCTGGCGGCGTACGGCCGCCAAGGTGGCGGCAAAATATCCGGCGGTACAGCTGGAAAATATGTATGTGGACAACTGCGCGATGCAACTGGCACTGCATCCGACCAATTTTGATGTAATCGTGACGGGCAATTTGTTCGGCGATATCCTCAGCGATGAGGCGGCCGTTCTCGGCGGCTCGATCGGCATGATGCCCTCGGCCAGCATCGGGGAATGCACGAGCCTGTATGAACCGATCCACGGTTCGGCGCCGGATATTGCAGGGCGGGGCATTGCCAATCCGATCGGCACGATTTTGTCGGCAGCCATGCTTTTACGCTATTCACTAGGCGAAGAAGCAGCAGCTTTGGCCATTGAGGCTGCCGTCGACAAGGCCTTGAATGATGGCTACCGCACCGGCGATCTCTACCGCGAGGGCTTTCAGCGCGTCAATACGAAGGAAATGACCCAGGTGATCCTGGACAGAATCTAAAATCTAAAGGAGGCCGGATTATGAAAGGGGCAGAAGCGGTAGTCCAATGCTTGTTAGAGCAGGGAGTAGATACAATTTTCGGTTATCCGGGCGGGATGATCCTGCCGCTTTACGATGCGTTGTATGATGAAAAGCGCATCCGGCAGATTCTGACGACCCATGAACAAAATGCGGCCCATGCGGCCGATGGTTATGCGCGGGCCAGCGGCAAAGTCGGTGTGTGCATAGCGACATCCGGCCCGGGAGCGACAAATCTTGTCACCGGACTCGCCACGGCGTTTATGGATTCTATTCCGGTCGTGGCGATCACCGGTCAGGTTGATACGAGTCTTTTGGGCCGGGATGCGTTCCAGGAAACGGATATTTTGGGTGTGACGATGTCGGTCACAAAGCACAATTTCAAGGTCAAAGATGAGAAAAAACTGCTGGCGACGCTGCGTCTGGCCTTTTCCCTGGCCAGATCCGGTCGCCCGGGACCTGTGCTCGTCGATATTCCGCGCGACTTGTTTTTTAAGGATTGTGAGTTCAAGCCTGCGCTGCCAGAGCAAAAAAAACCTGGCAAGCCGGATGCGGATTTTATGATCTGTGCAGCGGAAGCCGCGGCTGAGATCAGAAAAGCGCGCCGGCCGGTCATCATCGCCGGCGGCGGTGTCATTTCGGCAAATGCGACAGCGGAACTCCGGGCTTTTGCCGAGAAATACAATCTGCCGACCGTCAATACGCTGATGGGCATCGGCGCTTTTCCGCGCAGCCACCGCCTGTCTTTGGGGCTGGCGGGGATGCATGGACTCAAGCCGGCCAACCGGGCGATCGCCGAAGCGGATCTGGTCATTGCGATCGGCAGCCGCTTTGGCGACCGCCCGACGGGCCACCGCGCCAATTCTGCTCAAAACACGCACTTTATTCATATCGATATTGATCCGGCAGAAATCGATAAAAATGTCGCCAGCAGCATCGGTCTGGCCGGGGAGATGAAATCGATCCTGAAGCTCTTGATGCAGCGGGAACCGGTCAACGATTTGGCCGATTGGCATAAGCTGCTCGCAGGCTGGAAAGAGGAATATGCCCCGGATTATCATAGTGGCTCTTTCGATGTTCCCTGGGCGATGAATTACATGGCGAAGGCTTTGGCTAACAAGGAATTTGCCGTCGTTACCGATGTCGGGCAGCATCAGATGTGGGCGGCCCAGCATCTGCGGATTGAAAAACCGCGTGGCTGGATAACGTCGGGCGGGCTCGGCACGATGGGCTTTGGTCTGCCAGCCGCCATGGGAGCGCAGCTTGCTTTCGGCTCCAGTCGGCGGGTGATTCATATTGCCGGTGACGGCGGCATTAAGATGACTGGCAATGAATACTATACGATTGCTCGGCTCGGCCTGCCGGTCTTGTCGATTTATTGTCAATAATACGGGCCTCGGCATGATCCGCCAGTTGCAAAAGGTCATGTATGAAGAGCGTTACATCGCCTGCGATCTGCCGTATCCGATGGACTATGCACTCTACGTGCAGAGTTTTGGCATCGAAGCAGCCTCCGTGGCATCGCCGGATGAATTTGCCGCAGCCTTTGCTGCAGCACTGACCAAAGACTCGCCGCAGGTCATTGTCTTAAATGTCGAACGCAGTTTTGTTGAACCGATGATTAAGGCCGGGGTCATCGATGAATTCGTGGAATTCTAACAGAATAAATGGATTGCAGTGGCAATCCGGAGGGAGTCTCGCAAAATTCATTTTGGGGAGGCTCCCTTTTTTCTTTTGTAAAAGTAAGAAAAATTGCTTTTTTTGTAAAAACAATGGCCAAAAACCAAAGGACAATGCTAAAATAAAGAGAATGTTAAAAAGAGAGAGGCGATTTTATGCAGAATCCGTTGCTGCTGAAATTTGTAGCGGTCTTTATCGCGAGCACGATCCTTAAGGTTGTGTTCAATATGCTGATCGGTGGGTCGATTGCCATGGGCCTGGGCGTTGTCGTCGATGTGGTTTTTTTGGCGTGTGTTTACGTTTTGCTGCGCCAATACCGTGTGCCGTCGTTTAAGCGGATCATGACGATCTTGCTCTTGCTGACGTTTGTTTCCACGCTGGTGGAACTGGGGGTAATCGGCGGCGATATTGGAAATTTGGCTCTTTTGGCAATATTTGGCTGGCTGCTGATCGGCAAAGATGGACTATTGCGGCGCGGCCGACGATTTTAGAAATAGGGAGATATTTTTATGGTGAAAAAAGGAATAATTCTGGCAGGCGGTTCAGGCACAAGGCTTTATCCGCTGACAAAGGTCGTGAGCAAACAGCTCATGCCGATTTACGATAAGCCGATGATCTATTATCCGCTGAGCACATTGCTTTTGGCAGGCATTGAGGAAATACTGGTAATCACAACGCCGCAGGATGTCGAGCTCTTTCGGGCGCTGCTGCAGGACGGAAGCCAGTGGGGCATACATATTGAGTATGCCGTGCAGCCGAGTCCGGACGGACTGGCGCAGGCATTCTTAATTGGCGAACAATTTATCGGCGGCGACAGCTGCGCTCTGATTCTCGGCGACAATATTTTCTATGGCTCGGATTTAGCGGCAGCGATGCAGCGGGCTGCGGCCAATACAGCCGGAGCTACGGTCTTCGCTTATTATGTCAAAGATCCCGAGCGCTATGGCGTCGTGGAATTCGATAAAACGGGGCAGGCCATAAGCCTGGAGGAAAAACCGGCAGAGCCGCGTTCCAATTATGCGGTTACCGGCCTGTACTTTTACGATAAGCAGATCGTCGACATCGCCAAAGGTATCCAGCCGTCGCCGCGCGGCGAGCTCGAGATCACCGATGTCAACAAAATCTATCTGGCGCAGAAAAAACTTCGGGTGGAAACCATGCGGCGCGGTTATGCCTGGCTTGATACGGGAACGCATGAGTCGCTTTTGCAGGCCTCATCCTTCGTGCAGACGATTGAAGACCGGCAGGGGCTGAAGGTCGCCTGCATTGAAGAAATTGCTTACCGCATGGGCTACATTGATGCCGAGCAAGTGCTTCGCCTGGCAGAACCGCTGAAGAAGAACGCGTATGGACAGTATTTGCAGCAATTGGTAAAAAATTAACGGGAGTGGAAATCTTGAAGGTAACGGAAACGGAATTAAAAGACGTATATATTATAGAACCCCAGGTATTTGGTGATCACCGCGGCTGGTTTATGGAAAGCTGGTCGGAGCAAAAACTGGCGGAAGCCGGCATCCATTGCAATTTTGTGCAGGATAATCAATCCTTTTCGGCACAGAAGGGAACTTTGCGCGGCCTGCATTATCAGCTGAATCCAAAATGCCAGGCGAAGATCATTCGCTGCACAAAAGGCGAAATCCTCGATGTGGCGGTGGACATCCGTCAGGGATCGCCGCAGTATAAAAAATGGGTCGCGGTCAAGCTGACGGCGGAAAACAAGAAACAGCTCTTCATTCCGCGCGGCTTTGCCCACGGTTTTGTGACGTTGACGGACGATGTCGAAGTGCAGTACAAGGCGGACAATTATTATGCGCCGGAATGTGATGGCAATATTCGCTATGATGATCCTGCGATTGGCGTCGATTGGGGCGAAGGGGAATTCATCCTGTCGGAAAAAGACGCGAAAGCGCCGCTGCTGAAGGAGCGGACGAATTTAAACTTTGTTTACGAGGAGCGGAAAAAATGAAAATAATCGTAACTGGCGGCGCTGGCTTTATCGGCGGCAATTTCGTTCATTACATGTTAAAAACGCATCCGGAGTATGAGATCATTTGTCTGGATGCCCTGACCTATGCGGGCAATATGGAAACCCTTGCTACGGTTATGGACAAGAAAAATTTTAAATTCGTCAAGGGGGATATTGCCGACAGGGAATTTGTCTATGCGCTTTTTGCCGCCGAAAAACCGGACTGGATCGTAAATTTTGCGGCTGAAAGCCATGTGGACCGCTCGATTGAAAATCCGGAAATATTTTTACAGACCAATATCATCGGCACGAGCGTATTGCTCGATGCCTGCCGCAAATACGGCATCGGGCGCTATCATCAGGTATCGACGGACGAAGTCTACGGCGATTTGCCGCTTGATCAACCGGAGCTGTTTTTTACGGAAACGACGCCACTGCATACATCGAGTCCCTACTCTTCTTCGAAAGCCGGCGCGGATCTTTTGGTGCAGGCCTATTACCGTACGTATCAGCTGCCGGTGACGATATCGCGCTGCTCGAACAACTACGGGCCGTATCACTTTCCGGAAAAGCTGATTCCGCTGATGATTGCCAATGCGCTGGCTGACAAAAAACTGCCGGTTTACGGCACTGGCGAAAACGTGCGCGACTGGCTTTATGTTGAAGACCATTGCTCGGCGATCGACAGGATCCTGCATGCTGGTACGGTCGGCGAGGTCTACAACGTCGGCGGCCATAACGAGCGCACGAATTTAGAAGTGGTCAAGACGATCTTGCAGGAACTCGGCAAAGATGAGTCCCTGATCGAATACGTTACGGATCGCAAGGGGCATGACCGCCGCTATGCGATTGATCCGACGAAAATAAGCGAAGAACTCGGCTGGCAGCCGACGACGAAATTCGCTGACGGCATCAAAAAGACGATTGCCTGGTATCTGGCGAACGAGCCCTGGTGGAAGAACATCCTCAGCGGCGAATACGCTTCCTATTACGAAAAGATGTACGGCAAGCGCTAAGCGGCTGCCGTACATCTTTGCTGTGATAAAAAAATACGGTTAGCTGCTCACCTGCAGGCGAGCAGCTAACCGTATTTTTAGGAAGACATCTATTTTAAATTTCCGGATTGAGTCCTTGCAGCTACCGGTAAAACGATTGATCCGACGAAAATAAGCGAAGAACTCGGCTGGCAGCCGACGACGAAATTCGCTGACGGCATCAAAAAGACGATTGCCTGGT
>Ga0183099_1000473_pt1 | contig 29488 bp, 23 predicted proteins | sample Biomet1_FD_127788 | JGI IMG/M metagenome (GOLD analysis project Ga0183099, IMG submission 127788) | Microbial communities from bioreactor (seeded with anoxic lake sediment) at LBNL, California, USA - Biofuel metagenome 1 | ecosystem: Engineered > Bioreactor > Anaerobic > Unclassified ...
AACCTCATAACATGGATCTCTTGAAAGAGATGTTCAACTTTATGGGGTGGAGCTTGTTTGGACAAGGCGTTGTTGTTTTGACAGATCAAGGAGTGACTATTTTGATCAATATGTTTTTACTGTAGCGGCAAATGCGGCCATGGGAATTAGCAATCAAATAACAAACATCGTAAATGGTTTTGTATAAACTTCCAAGTCGCTTTCCAACCACAAATAACAAAACTATTTATAAAACGTGATTTTAAAGAGATGGTAAATCTTACAATTAGAAGTTCACGCTTGTCCAGTTACTTGGTAATGTTTTTTATGGTTCCAATATTCTTTCAAGTTCAAAACTTCTTATCCATGTGGCTGGGGGATTATCCTGAATTTGCTGTGGAGTTCTGTATATACACACTTATTGCAATCCATATTGACGGAATGGCGGCACCCTTGTGGATGATTCTCTATTCTGACAGCAAATTAAAAAGCTACCAGATTGGATCTTCATTAGTGTTTTCATTGAATTTTTTACTCGGATGGTTATTCCTGTATATGGGATTTCCACCCTATTCTGTAATCATTGTGCGTATCTTAGTTTATTTTATAGCTGTTGCTTACCGGCTATATATGGTTAAAGATAAAGTGGGGTCTTTTCCAATATTTAGATGGATTAATGAAGTTGTTTTGTCATCAATATATATTATGACTCCCCCTTGTCTCATTATGTATGCAATTAAGTTTATTCAATATAATAATATATGGGCTGATTTTATTGTTAATTGCAGTATATGTGCTATACTTATAGTATTATCAATTTATTTAATTGGTTTAACAAAGAATGAACGTGCGTTTGTTAATAGTAAAGTAATGAAAAATATTAAAAAAGTAAATATATGAATCCTTTAAATATTTTATATCGTTATTTTAAAAGAGGCATAACGTATGTACTGCATGGAATCCCAAACAACGTGGTAACTGCTCGTATTTCCGTACTATCGCAAACTGAATTGCTTAAAGGAAGATGCGCTCTAATCACTGGCGGTACAAGTGGAATAGGCTATTCTATAGCTCAATCTTATTTAAAAGCAGGTGCCACTGTAATAATTACAGGAAGAAATGAATCAAAATTAAAAAAAACGGTTGAGTCTCTTCAAGCAGAAGGTATGGTATTTGGCTTTAAAATGGATAATTGCGATATCAAAGCGTTTAAATCTATATTTAACGAAATGCTTGCAACCGTTAATAAAGCTGGCATTAAGCAAATTGATATACTAGTTAATAATGCAGGTGTTCAAGGTGCAGAACTGCCAAATGCAATAGAAGATGGATATGATTCGGTCCTTGATACAAATCTAAAGGCTGTATTTTTTCTATCACAGTTGTTTGGAAATTACATGGTTAAAAATAAAATCAAGGGCAATATCCTAAATATAGCTTCATCATCAAGCCTTCGTCCAGCAATAACTGCTTATACTATTAGCAAATGGGGTATTAGAGGTTTGACAATGGGGTTAGCACGATCTCTAGTGTCTCATGGGATTACAGTGAATGGATTGGCCCCTGGTGCAACCGCTACCCCAATGTTAAATAGGAAAGATGGAGAAAACCTTAATTATCCTTATTGTTTAATGGGTAGATATATATTACCCGAAGAAATAGCTAATATGGCAGTTTTCTTAGTCAGTGACATGGGACGTAGTATTGTTGGAGACATAATTTACATGACGGGTGGTATGGGTTTGATAAGTTTCGAAGATATGAATTATAATGTTTTTAAAACAAATGAAAACTAACAAATATTATACAGCAGAAAGAGCACAACAAATACTTATTGCTGTTTTAAAAGCTAATGGAATAAAAAAAGTGGTAGCATCACCGGGTACTACAAATATGACTTTTGTTGCTAGTATGCAACATGACGATTTCTTTGAGATTTATTCTTCTATCGACGAAAGATCTGCAGCATACATGGCGTGTGGATTTGCAGCTGAATCAGGAGATCCAGTAGTTATCACATGTACGGAAGCAACTGCATCACGTAATTACATGCCAGGAATGACAGAGGCTTTTTATAGAAAACTACCTATTCTTGCAGTTACTTGTTCCCATGGTGACCATTTTATAGGTCAGTTTGAGCCACAAGTGATAGATCGCCGTTCATTGCCCAATGATGTAGTAAATCTTGGTGTGCGTATACCATTAATTAAAGACTCTAAAGATGAGTGGAGTGCTACACTTAAAATTAATCAAGCTGTTCTAGAGTTGAAACATAGAGGTGGTGGGCCTGTACATATTGATCTTGCTACTGCAGAGAGTACAGATTTCTCTATTAAAGAAGTTGCGCCCGTTAAAATCATAAAACGCTACACTTCTGAGGATGTATTGCCTGATCTACCAAAAGGCAATGTCGGTATATTTGTTGGAGCACATGTGAGATTCTCTGATGAGATGACCGCTATTCTTGATTGTTTCTGCTCATCCAATAATGCTGTTGTTTTCTGCGATCAAACAAGTAATTACTATGGTAAATATAGAGTTAATTATTCTATAGTAGCTTCACAAGAAAAATATTGGACTGAAAAACGCTCCTTAGATGTTCTAATCCATATTGGTGAAGTTTCAGGTGAATATTGGCATATAGGTTCTAAAAATACTTGGAGAGTAAGCGAAGATGGTATAATAAGAGATTTGTTCCGTGGAAGTTTGACGTCAGTTTTTGAAATGACAGAAAAGACATTCTTTAAGCATTATACTAAAGAACATAAAGAAATCAACCATAACTTGCTTGATTTATTTAAAGCTGATGTTTCTCTTGCATATACAAGTATACCAGATTTACCAATTTCTAATACATGGATTGCTTCCGTTCTTCACAACAAAATGCCATGTGGTGTAGTATTACATTATGGAATACTAAATTCACTTCGAGCATGGAACTTATTTGATACACCTCAGGCTTATATGACAAGTTGTAACGTTGGTGGATTTGGTATTGACGGATGCTTGTCGACATTGATTGGCGCATCACTAGCAAACCCTGATAAAATCCATTTTTGTTTCACTGGCGATTTAGCGTTCTTTTATGACATGAATGCATTAGGTAACAGGCATATTGGCAATAACGTTCGTATATTGGTTGTAAATAATGGTAAAGGAACAGAGTTCAGGATGTATTGGCATCCTGCATTTCAGTTTGGGGACGATGCTGATAAATATATTGCAGCAGGAGGACATTATGGAAATAAGTCTCCCGAATTGGTTAAGGCGTATGTAGAAGCTTTAGGTTATGAATATATGACAGCTTCAAATAAAGTGGAATTTTTATCACAATACGAACATTTCATATCCTCCGAAAAGTATGAAAGACCTATCGTCTTTGAAATATTTACTAATAGTGAGGACGAAAATAATGCAGTTGATGCTATACGTCACATGCTTGAAGATGAATGCTATAAGGTCAGAGAAATAAAAAGGCAAGCTAAAGCCGTAGTTAAATCCATTATTAAAGACGTTAAAGATATCATAAAATGAGGCCAACAAGTGTCCCCTATAGAATATTCAGAAAGGCATATAGATATCTATTAAGGAAAAAAACAGCCATAAAAGTGGGCAAGGAGTTAAACCTTGATATAGTACTATTAAACAGGATAAATCCAGAATATGGCGATTGGTTTGTTCATCCTTGTGTGCGCTTTATACCAGAAGGTTTTGCTGGACACAAATGGTGGATGGTAGTAACGCCCTATCCAAATAGTAGCAGTATTTATGAGAATCCGATTTTATATTGTGGTGATGGTGAAACGGAAATACCGCCTACAGATTGGAAAATGGTAGCTGTTGTTCAAGATACTCATCCTGAAGGAGGGTATAATGCTGATGGTAATATATACTTTGATGATCAGAAACTCTGGATTATATGGAAAGAGAACGATACTAATAACACACAAAAGGAGTCTGGATATCGCGTAATAATGGGATGCTCTTACGATGGTAAATCATTCAGCAAACCACAAGTTTTTGCGCACAATCCAGATAATAAGTCTATGTATCTTGCTGCACCAGTTCTATATAAAGTTGGTAATGATATTAAAATGTTAGGTGTTTATTCACCAGTTATGGGTGACAATGAACCTGGTAAGCAAAAAATACCTCGTAGTATAGCTGTTTTTGGTTTGAACGGCAATGATTTTACGAACGTTCCTTTTTTGCTTGAATCTATTGCAAAACAAAACTATTATAACGGTTTTGACTTCTGGCATATAGACTGCTTTAAGGGTAATAAAAAGCATTATTGTCTTGTTACCCCTGAATCTGGTAAGGAGATATTATTGGGAGAATCAGAAGATGGGTTATCATATCATTTCTTCAAAACGCCTTTGCTTCATGAAAATGGTCGTCAAAGAGTACCCTACATGTATAAGCCAAGTGGAGTACTAATTGGTGATAAATTCCATCTTTTCTATCCGTCAAAATTGAAGGACCAAAAGCGTGTTCATATTTTCTGTACAACGGTTTCCTTTAGTTCTTTGTTAGATAAACTTCAATAACGAAATTATATGTCAGTAATAAAAAGTATTCAAGAATACCGTATTAAGTATCTACGTTGGGCATATGGTCCCTTTGCAGACTATATTAAGGCAAAAAAAATATTATCATATCGTAGAAGTCAAGTAAACAGATTTAATAGCATGTCATCTAATGACAAGCATGTTTTCTATCTTGGTATAACAGAACAGCCCAATCTGGGCGACATGGGTCAACATTATTGCATCAAGAGATGGATTTGTGAGAATTATCCCGACCGTGAGTTGGAAATGTTCGAAAGTTCTGTTATTACAGACCCTCGATTCACAGAAATATTTTTCACAAAGTTAAAGGATGTGTTTAATCCCGATGACATTATTGTAATTCAAAGCGGATACTGTACACAGGATCTTGGAGGTGACCATCCTTTGATGCATCGATTGATATGTGACAATTTAACCGATGCAAAAATCCTTATGATGCCACAAACAATTTATTTCCAGAAGGAGGAAAACAAACTAATCTGTGCCGAAAACCATAATAAGGCTAAGAACATGCTTTTTCTTGCTCGTGACTTTGTGTCATATGAAATGGCCAAGGAGATGTTCCCAAATATTCATGTGGAAGCATATCCCGATATTGTAACAACGCTTATTGGTACTCTCAAATTCAATAATCCACGAAAGGGTGTTTGTCTTTGTACACGCAATGATGGTGAAAAACTATATAGTGATGAACATATAGCAGAATTAGCTCAAAAGATAAAAAGCGATGGCACTCCTGTTCTTCAGAAAGACACACAAGGTAGGCGACCTTTTCCAGAGATTCGTGCAAGTCTTCATAAGTATATTGATGCTGAGATTGAAAGTTATTCTCACTATGAAGTAACAATCACCGACCGCTACCATGGAACCATCTTTTCGCTATGTGCTGGTACGCCTGTGATTATTATAAAGACCACTGATCATAAGGTAACAACAGGTGCTGATTGGTTCAAGGGCATCTATGATGATTATGTATATGTAGCTAAGGATCTGGATGATGCTTTGCGTATATACAAAGATGTAAAAGAAAAGAGGTTGGACCATAATCTTAGGCCTTATTTCAAGACAGAGTATTATGACAAACTAAAATCTACATTTGAGGTAAAATAGTATGAAAGTACTTTGGTTTTCTATATCAACTTGAGGGAGTGAATTACGTAATGGTAAAACAAGGGTAGTACAAGGATGGATGTTGACTTTAGATAATCAATTTAAAAGAAAGGAAGATATCCAATTAAGAGTTGCTTATTTTTTTATGCACTCCAGAACCTACTTTTGAGTTTGATGGGGTAACATTTTACCTAATGGTGAGGTCTCAAAAAATAATATTGCAAGGTTTTTGAACCTTTTGCTTTAGAACATCACAAGGGTGAAACATGCCTACCTATTATGTTAAATGTAGTGAAACTAAGTAAACCAGATATAATTCAGATTGATTTAACGGAAGCTGCATTTGGTTTGATGTCAGATTACATAAAAGATATTTCAAGTTGCTTTTATGGAAAGACGTAATAACTATGAAAATCTATCCCTGCCATATTGGGCAAAATTGATTTAAAAAACTAAAAATTAATGGCTATTATTAGTTTCGTGAGTACAAACGTGATGAAAATAGAGGACTTTCAAATAATTAGTGCGCAAATTGGATGTTTACATTATATTATAATACTAATCATATTAAAATATGTTTTTAAAAGAATATTTACCAAATCAGACTCAAAGAAAGTGGTTCTACTTTGTTATGAGTGTACTATTCTTATTCTATCCATATATTTTGGTAGACGCGGTACTTCCTTTCTTTAAGAGTGACATCTTACAGTATTTTGTTTTTTCAATTTTGCTTTTCTCCATAAATATTTTCAAATCAAAACGAGCTAATTTACCAATTGCGTTTTGGTTAGTTGTAACGATTATGGTAATCGGTAGTATGGTCTCTTTTTTTGTTTCTGGAAGCAAGTTTTATTACCACCGTCTCATTTATATGTTTTGTTCGGTTAACCTTATTATGATTGTGCAGAAACAGATAGGACTTGTTAATTTTTATAGGGTTTATAATAGATGGATCCTTATTATGGCAGCTTTAGGCGTCTTTGGATTTCTTATAGCTTTTGTTGGAGTTAAGCCTTTTTTTGAGTTTGAAGCTCTAAATGATGGTAGAACAGTATCATCGTGGATTATAACATTTACAAAATTGGACGATTTTCCTGTCGGAAGCTTTATTCGGTACTCTGGTTTTTTTGACGAACCAGGGGCCATTGGTTATTGGGGGATGTTTACTTTGGCTATCAATAGATTATTTATAAAAGATTTAAAGTTGGAAAAAATCCTTCTCGTATTATTATTGTTTACCTTTTCTATGGGTTTTATATCACAAGCAATCTTCTTTGTTGCTTTTTTTTATTTAATCCGAGGAGGAGGTCGAAACAAGATAATAATGGGAATCATTCTTTCCATTCTTGTTGTTGGTGTAATTGCAACAAAAAATACTCAATACAGTATGATATATGATTCTACAATTGGTCGTTTTGAAGAAGCATCTAAAGCAACGGAGTTCATGGAAGGTACAACAAGAGAGTTTAACACACAGCTTACAAAAGAAGAGTGGGAGCGTAGTCCTATCTGGGGAATAGGATGGAAAATAGATGGACCTTCTTTAAGCGACAACGCATACGAGACACTCGCTCATGACGGTATTGTTGGCACTGTCTATCTGTATTTTCCATATATTCTGCTACTTTATTTGGGAATAAAAAGAAGGGATATTGATGTAATTGGTGTGACTATATTCTGTGCGTTAGCTATTTTTCACCGACCAATTCACGCAAATCTTCTTACATATTTCATCTTTTATTCTTTGCCTGCAATGTATGCGATGAAAACAAATCTGGCAGTTAAAAATGATAATATCTAAACAATGTATATTTATGAAAATACTATGGTTTTCCCTTTCACCTTGTGGAAGTTTGCGCAAAAATAATTCGCAATATGTAATACAAGGATGGATGATATCCTTGGAAGATGAGCTGAAAAAGATTCCTGGGATAGAACTTGAAGTAGCCTATTTTTCTGAAATAAAAGAAGCCCCCTTTGAATATGAAGGGGTGAGATATTATCCTATGGGTGAAGCCTGCAAGGGGAATCCTTTCAAACGCATAACTGATCGTATGCGTTCATTATCGGAGGTTGATGCTGTGAAACTCACATGGATGCTCGATGTTGTTAATCAAAGTAAGCCGGATTTGATTCATATACATGGAACAGAAGGTCCCTTTGGATTAATTTGTGATCATGTAAAAGATATTCCTATTGTTTATTCTATTCAAGGATTAATAGCTCCTTGTACGGGAAAGTTTCTTGCAGGCATAACAAAGGAGACTGTGAAAAAAGTTTCTACATGGAAAGAGAAATTAAAACATGTTACAACCTACGAACAATACTTATCATTTATAGAAGCTAGTGAACGAGAGTGTATGTATCTTTCAAAAGCCAAGTACATCTTTGGCAGAACTGTCTTCGATAAGAATTGTACTTTAGCTCTTAATCCTCATAGAAAGTACTTCGTGGTTAACGAAGTAATGAGAAATGAGTTCTATTCCAAGCATTGGAAAGGCTCTTTCTCCTCAAATGATACCTTAAGATTTGTATCAGTCATTAGTGGAATGCTGTATAAGGGTCTTGAAACCATTATTAAAACATCATATATATTAAAAACGTATTCTCATATAGATTTTCAGTGGGATATAGTTGGAGTTTCAACTAGCGATAAATTTGTGAAGATGTCTGAGATGGAAGCTGGGAAATTGTCATCTGATTATAATGTCAATTATCTCGGAAAGATTAATGCTGAGCATCTTTCTGAACTTCTTTGTTTGCATGATGTCTATATTCATCCTAGTCATATCGAAAACTCCCCCAATAGTGTTTGTGAAGCGATGTTGGTGGGATTGCCAGTAATAGCTACTAATGTTGGAGGTACTTCTAGTATGATTGAGAATGGGAAGGAAGGTACGCTAGTTCAAGATGGCGATCCTTATGTTCTCGCAGGTGCTATAGTTGATCTGCTAAACAATCCCAAAAGAGCATATGAGTATGCGAATAATGCCAGACAAACGGCGGTAGTTCGTCATAATCAGGAAAGTATTATTAATGAACTCCTTCATGGCTATCACGAAATTTTAAAGGATTATGGGAAATAAACCATTAGTTACTGTTGTAACTGTTACATACAATTGTTCCTTAGATATTGAAAATACACTAAAGAGTGTCCTCAGTCAGAATTATCCTAATTTAGAGTATATTATCGTAGATGGTGCGTCGGAAGATGAGACTTTAACCATAATACGAAAGTACGAAGACAAGATTACTAAGATCGTTAGTGAACCCGACAAAGGTCTCTATGATGCTATGAATAAAGGCATTAATATAGCAAGAGGGCATTGGATCAATTTCATGAATGCCGGGGATACCTATAGCGATTGCAATACCATTTCAACCATATTTCAAAATATATATACAGATACCGGGTATAAAGTTTTATATGGGATAACAAAATTTATTCATAAAGATTACTCAGAATCCTTTCACAAGACAGCTACTGGTAATACATTAACAAGCATTGTCCATAAATACCAACCATACACACATCAAGCGGTATTCTATAACATTGTTGACAAGAACGATTGCTATTATAATATTAAATACCGCATAGCAGCAGATTATGATGTTGCATGCCGATATTTTAAGAAATATGGAAGTGCTGCATTTCATTATATGGATGTAGTTGTTTGTGCTTATAAGGCTTATGATGGCGTTTCAACTAAACTTGAAAATAAAAAGAAAGCACTTAAAGAGAAAATATTAGTTAAGTTGAATAATCACATGAGTATTTTGGAAACAATGAAAGATATACGGAGAATGTTGCTTTTGAAATAAATATATATGAAAAAGAAAATACTTTGGGTTTCTCCTGATTGCTTCGCAGATTGTGATATTCCATATGTGCCAAGTTTGCTCGATGAGTTTGACATATATTGGCTAATTTTTTTGCCAGTAAAAGGGAGTAGGTATCGGGCCTCTGATTTTACTTCATTAGGAGAAAAGTATGACAATCTCACAGTCAAAGTAATACAATCTACTTTGCGAGAAAGGGATCCTCGTAAGGTATTTGAGTATTTTAGAATTATAAGGTCAATAAACACAATCAAACCTGATGTTATATATTGCAATGCAGTGCCAGCAAGCCCGTGGCAAATTCCGATGTTCATTTCCTTACCCAAGAAAAAAACCATAGTCACTGCCCACCAAGGACGTGTTCATGTAGGTATGGGGCATTATTGGTATTATAATTTCTTGAGAGATATTGTTTACAGACGTATCAAGAACGTAAATATGTTCTCCAAATCCCAGGCGGATCTGTTCAAACAGAGATATTCATCAGCACGGGTATTTCAGTGGCCATTAGGTTTGAAGTATTTTGGAGAAACAACAGTCAAAAACACTAACGATGGAGTTGTAAAATTCTTATCATTTGGCTCCATTAATTTTGCAAAGCACATCGATCTTTTTCTTGATGCAGCTAATATTGTTTATGAGAGAGGGTATAAAGACATAAAGGTTATAATAAGAGGATGGTGCCAAAACTGGCATGAATACAAAAGTCATATCAAGTATCCTGATATTGTTGATGAAGATATCCGGATGATTAATAATAGCGAGATTCCTGATCTTTTTACAAATGCAGACTATTTTGTCCAACCCTACCGAGTTGTATCGCAAAGCGGTCCATTTAAAATTGCATTAAGATATAACCTTCCATTAATAACAAGTGATTTGCCTGGATTTGCCGACGAAATGGTAGAGAATACTACTGGATTCATGTTTAAGAACAATGAAGTTGAATCGCTTGTTAATATAATGATTAAGGCAATAAAATTAAAAAAAAACATAGATGAATACCAAACCTTAAAATTCAGAATGAATGAATATGTTGATGATAACTATTCCGAAGCGATTTTGGTGAAGCAATATTCAGACATGTTCAACGAGGTAATGAAAGAAGAAAACAATTGACTATATGAATTTGAAAATTAGAATAGCAACATTATTACCAGTCGTATATTTACGGGTTATGATAGCGAAGATTATGGAGGCGGGGCCTGCTGCAAAAAATTTATGTACTGCTGGTTTAAGAAATAATCATAAGAGATTACATACCGATTTGATGATACGTGCGCATGCATTAGAGAAGGGAATGTCTATTGGTAATATTAGATATGGTTTCGGCAAGCCAAAAGCAATAGCTTTACTGAAAGATTTAGAACTTTATATTGATTTGGGAGGCGACTTGGATTTCGTTTCTGATTGCTGTTCCATTATTGACAAATATTTGAAATACAATAAAAATAATGGGGCTGAAATGGAAGCTGTGGAAGTGCCATATAAATCATTTATTAAGAGGCACAATGTGTCCATTAATGATAACTGTGGAATATACCAATTGAGTCTTGATGAAATACAAAAATTATCAGGTACTTCATTTGATCTTTTTTCTCAGTCAAGATATAGTAATAGAGACATGGGTACTGCTCCTATTGATAGAGCAAATGTGGAAAAGGCATTAAAGCTGTGTGAACGAACTCCAACAGCATGTAACCGACAAAGCCAACGAATACACATATATTACGATAGAGAATTGATTAATAAGTTGTGCGAGTTACAAGTAGGTAGTCGTGGATTCTATGATATTTTTCAAGGTGTAGCTCTCATCTGTAGCGATTGGAGAATGTATGGCTTTCAGGAAATGAACCAAGCGTTCGTTGATGGTGGTTTATATGCTATGAATCTTCTATATTCTTTGAATTATTATGGCATTGCAACCATTCCTCTTACCATGGCACACAAGGCACATCATGTGCAGAAGATTCTTAAAAAGATGAGTATCTCGAACAATGAGATTCCTATTCTCATAATAGGTTTTGGCTCTTATAAAGAGAATTGGAAAGTTGCAGTTTCTCATAGAAACGATTGGTATACATACACGACATTTGATAAATAATAAAAATGAAAATAGGATTACTGACATATCATCAATCAAGCAATTATGGTGCAGTGATGCAGACATATGCTACCATAAGAGCACTCACGGAATTGGGATATACTGTTGAACTAATTGATTTAAGACAAACGGAGCCGTTTAAGATTAAATACTTAATATACTTTGCTAAAGTATTAAGTATTTATACCCTAAAAAAGAAATGGTATCCAAAATTGTCGCCTTTTTTTGCCTCCTCTGCAGATTTGGAAAAAGCAAAATTAGATTATGACGTTTTACTGGTAGGAAGTGATCAAGTCTGGAATCCAGAAATAAGCAAGGATAAATATCTTTCTTATTTCTTGGATTTCGGAGACGATAAGGTGAACCGTTATTCATTTTCCTCTAGTTTTGGTTTGGATACTTTATCAGACCTAGAACAAAAAAAATAGATAGGATAAAGAAAACACTTGGTAGATTTACAGGAATAACGGTAAGAGAGCAGACAGGCAAAAGGATTCTGCAAAGAGGAATTAGGGCTTCCTTCTACTTTAGTTGTAGATCCTACACTTCTTCATAGTGACTATTCAGAATTAACAGGTAAAATAAAGGAACGCGACGATATCATTTGTTATTTTCTTTATAGAACACCGGAAGAAGCAGAAGCTGCAAGAATAGTATCGCAAAAAGCAAATATAAAAGCGACTCTTATAAGTAATATTACTCCCCAAAAAGGATTAGGGTATATGTATCCGCCAACAATTGGAGGGTGGATACGTAGTATTGGAGGTGCCAAGCTTGTTGTAACAGATTCATTTCATGGATTAGTATTCAGCCTTATTTACCATAGGAATGTGATAGTTTATGCTTTAGATAATGGAAGAACAAGCCGAATGAAAGATCTATTAAAACTTGCTGGTCTTGAAAATCGTTTTTTTACAAATATTGAAGATCTTAAAGCATCATCTGTAATGAAAGAGAAGATAGATTATAATGAGGTTGATAAAAGATTGCAAAATATTAGAGAAACCTCATGGAACTTTCTTAAGAATATGAAATAGAAATATGAAAATACTACTTATTAATCTTTTTCATTATCGCAGAGGCGGAAGTGAGGTTGTATATTTTAATACAGCTGACTTATTAAGGAGTCATGGGCACGAGGTTATTTTCTTTAGTCAAAGATGGCCAGAAAATGTAAGTTGTCCACAGTCAATCTATTTTTGCAAAGGTATTGATGCTAATAGCCCTAAGCTTAGCGATAAAATTAAAGGAGTTGTAAATTACTTTTATAATGGATATGCCGCAAAGAATCTAGAGCGCCTTATTAAACAAGAAAGACCAGATGTCGCCCATATCCATTTGTCTTGGGGTGCTTTAGCTCCTAGTATTTTGCCTGTTCTTAAAAAATATAACATACCTATTGTAGATTCTGTACATGAGTATAGAATGGTATGTCCCGCCTATACGTTTAAGAATGGTAAAGGTCAAGTTTGCGAAGACTGCTATCCTGGTCATTATTTAAATTGCATTATTAAAAGGTGCTCTAAAGGAAATATAATTTTTAGTTGTATAATGACTATGGAGATGTATTTTCGTAATGTCTTTTTTCATCCAGTAAAATATATTGATGCTTTTATATATGTAAGTAAGTTCTGTAGAGATGTTCATTTGAAACATGATACTCAATTCAAAAACTGCTATTATGAAGCTTTATATAATTTTAGGAACTTTGATGTCGTTGAGTATCGTGATAGCCGAATCTCTACTTACAATAATTATTATTTGTATTACGGAAGACTTTCTTTTGAAAAGGGACTTTCAACATTAATCGAGGCATTTTCTAAACTTGACAATCAACAACTTAAGATTGTTGGAACTGGTCCTCTTAAAGAGGAAATAGAAAAGAAATGTAATGAATCTCATTTGAACAACATAGAGTTTTGTGGATATAAAGCAGGTGCTGAGTTATATGATCTTGTTAAAAGAGCAAAGTTCGTGATAGTTCCTTCTGAATGGTATGAGAATAATCCAATGACAATTGTAGAAGCTTATTCTTTAAGAACTCCAGTAATAGGAGCTGCAATCGGTGGAATAACAGAAATTATTCGAGACAATGTGACAGGATATCTATTCGTAAGTGGTTCTATTGAGTCTCTAACAGATGCTCTTAATAAAAGTCTTTGCTTAGGTGAAGATGAATATAAAAAGATGAAAGACAACGCAGAAAGGTTTTCTGACGATAATTTTGATTCAGAAGTTCATTACCAAAAACTAATTGCAATATATAAAAAAGTTACAAACAATGTTGAGTAAATGACATTATTTGTTCATATCTAATAAAAAAATGGACAAGTTAACCAAAAAAGACTATTCTTTCATGAGAGTAGTAAGAAAACTAATCTTAATTATATCAGAGAGTCAACTAATACCGGGGGAGGAAGTAGAAATTACTTCGTCTGACAGGCATGCATATCCATCCTGAAAAAATAACGATTGGCAAACGTTGTACAATTACAATGGAACTAAAGTGTTAACTCATTTCTTTGACTATAAAACTGGACATTATATATTATGTCATCTGGTTATAGAGGATGGAGTGCTCATTTGAATGAATACATTGATAGTATAGTCTTTTACTATTGGTAGTAATGTCGTTACTGGAGCAGTTTCTGTCGTCACTAAGGATATTCCTGCAGGCAAAAGATGAGCAGCTAAGTTTATCAGAAAAGAGAAATAAAATAATAAATAGCAATAGTTATACAAGGCCATCCTGCAAATTATGGAGGATTTGAAACGATGTTGGAAAACATAATTAGAAAGAATGTTTCAAAAGAAATGCAATCTGCAGTTTACTATTCTTTAATGGATACGAAGTTCACTCTTCCTGAGTATAATGATGCACACTTTCTCACGGAAGTATAGTATTCCCTACTATACACTTTCTATAATTTTTTTTTGACTATATTGAGGTTTGTCGAAAATCTTATTGCTTTGTGTTTAAAACCTTTTTTATGGATAATTGGGATTTATGTAATGAATATAAGATTGATTAAAGGATTAAAATAAAGATTTATAAGTTGGAAATACGTAGCGTTTCAATTTATGCAAAAGGTATACAATAAAATGATTATGGTTTGAAAGTCATGAAAAAATATAAAATGAACAATATGGTAGATGTATTTATGAAAAAAGTTGCTATTATTGGTACCGTAGGTATTCCCGCAAATTATGGTGGTTTTGAAACGTTGGTTGAAAATCTTGTTGGAGAAAATTGTCCTGATAATGTGAAATACACAGTATATTGCAGTGGGAAGAGCTATAAAAGTAGGAAAAAAGAGTACAAAGAGGCAAAACTTGTTTATATTCCTTTAAAAGCAAATGGAGTACAAAGCACTTTGTATGATATTTTCTCAATGATACATGCTGCATTTACATCTGATGTTATGTTGATTCTTGGTGTAAGTGGATGTATGTTCTTGCCAATATTGAGATTGTTTTTTTGGAAAAAAATTATTGTGAATATAGATGGACTGGAACATCGCAGGCAGAAATGGGGCAAGTTTACCAAATGGTTCCTGAAGAAGAGTGAAGCTATTGCTGTGAGGTTTGCAAACTTGATAGTTACTGATAATAAGGCTATACAGGATTATGTAACTGATGAATATGATAAACGGTCGGTTTTGATTGAATATGGTGGTGACCATGTGATTTGTGATACTTCAAAGAAAGAGGAAAAGGTACTTAATCAATATGTTCTTAATAAGCACGACTACTCGTTTACAGTTTGCCGAATTGAACCGGAAAACAATATTCACGTTATCCTTGAAGCTTTCAGTAAAAGTAGCGAGAATCTTGTTATGGTGGGTAACTGGACGAAAAGTTCATATGGTGTGAATTTGCTTAACAAGTATGAAGGCTTTGCAAACATTAAGATGCTGACGCCAATATACGATCTTGAACGTCTTAATGTGTTTCGCTGCAATTGCAAATATTACATTCATGGTCATAGTGCCGGAGGGACCAATCCGTCGCTTGTGGAAGCCATGTTTTTTGCAAGACCTGTAATTGCTTTCGATGTGGTTTATAATAGGGAAACTACAGAAAATAGAGCAGTTTATTTTAAAGATGCTGATTCTTTGCTTTCTGTCTTAACTAATCAGAATAGCGCAATTAATTATTGCGGTGATGTAATGCTGGAAATAGCTGAACACAGATATTTGTGGAATACTATTGCTGGGAAATATAACCGATTATACCATAAATGGACTAATTATAGTCTAATTCAACAGGTTCGAAATAATAGACGTGAATTATTTTATAGTAAAAAGAAAACTGCTTAGCTTTGTTCTACCTAATCTCCAAAACATTCACTCTTCTTCTTAATCCGGTAATCTGGGTTGTTATCTTGTTACGGTATCAGTCTTTCTTTTTATTACCAATTGTCTTCTTTGTGATAAAGTAATTGTTTTTACTACGAATAATTATAGTAACATGCAGTTAAACCGATTTAGAAAATATTAGGTATCAGTAGTGATGAGAGGATTTTCAGATGTAGATACAGTGAATAAGATTTTAAATTATATGGAGAGTTCTGGAATGTTAATTGAAGGCATCAGATTATATACAAGAGGATAAGTGAAAAATTTCTTATAACGGGTAATGTCTGTAGTAAAAATCCTGCTTTGTAATTTAATTATATCCAAGAATTAGGTGTATCTGATTCTGCTTATATTCTTGAAAATAGGGCTTTGAATACCCGGAAAAATTTTACTTATACATTGCCATTTATAAAAGGAAAATATAAGGATAATGAGATTCTGGTGATAACAACTGCACTACACATGGAGCCTAACCTAGCTTGTTTTGCACGTGAAGGCTTCTATCCCCACTATTATTCTGTAGAAACGCATCAAGGGACTTATATTACAAGTAGAAGTTTTTATCCAAACTGGAAAACAATGGATACATGGCAGTCTGTCTTTAATGAATGGATTGGTCTTGTTGTATATAAAATAATGGGTTATTGTTGATTTGATAATATAATTAGATGAAAAGTATACACTTTATTATTAATTATTTCTGGTTTTAAATTTATTCTCTATATTAAAATATGAAAGGTATAGTTTTAGCAGGAGGTTCGGGTACAAGATTGTATCCTATTACAAAAGGGGTGAGTAAGCAGTTACTTCCTATCTATGATAAACCAATGGTTTATTATCCTATCTCGGTATTAATGCTGGCTGGTATAAAAGAAATTCTTGTAATATCCACTCCGCAGGACTTGCCTGGATTTAAAAGATTACTGGGAGATGGTTCTGATTATGGTATTAATCTCGAGTATGCAGAACAACCTTCACCGGATGGATTAGCGCAGGCTTTTATTATCGGAGAGAAGTTTATTGGTAACGATTCGGTTTGTCTGGTATTGGGGGATAATATATTCTATGGCCAGAGTTTTGGGAAGATGCTTAGTGAAGCTGTGCAAAATGCAGCTAAGCAAAAAGCAACGGTCTTTGGTTATTATGTGAATGATCCAGAGCGATATGGAGTGGCGGAATTTGATACGAATGGCAATGTACTTAGTATTGAAGAAAAGCCTAAAGAACCAAAATCAAACTATGCAGTTGTTGGACTTTATTTTTATCCGAATAAAGTGGTTGATGTAGCTAAAAACATAAAGCCTTCTGCACGCGGGGAACTGGAAATCACTACTGTGAATCAGGAATTTCTGAAGGATGGTGAATTAAAGGTACAGCTTTTAGGACGTGGTTTTGCATGGCTAGATACCGGTACGCACGATTCGCTTTCTGAAGCTTCTACGTTTGTAGAGGTGATTGAAAAAAGGCAGGGCTTAAAGATGGCTTGCCTGGAAGAGATAGCCTATAGGAAAGGTTGGATAAGTAATGAGAAACTGATTGAGATAGCGCAACCAATGAAAAAGAATCAGTACGGACAGTATTTATTAGGTTTAGTTAAGTAAGATATGAATGTAATTAAAACAGAACTCGAAGGAGTGGTTATAATTGAGCCTCGTGTATTTAAGGATGACCGAGGTTATTTTTTTGAGTCTTTTTCTCAAAAGAATTTTGAAGAACAGGTTTGTAATACCGTTTTTGTGCAGGATAATGAATCAAAATCTACTTATGGGGTGCTTAGAGGACTTCATTTCCAGAAACCTCCTTATGCACAATCAAAATTGGTTCGTGTGGTAAAAGGTAAAGTCCTTGATGTGGCCGTGGATATCCGTAAAGGTTCTGCAACTTTTGGAAAGCATGTAACTGTGGAATTGAGTTCGGAAAATAAACGTCAGTTTTTTCTTCCTCGTGGTTTTGCACATGGCTTTGCTGTACTAAGTGAAGAGGCTGTGTTTCAATATAAATGTGATAACTTATATGCTCCTCAAAGTGAAGGTGCTTTGGCATGGGATGATCCTGATTTAGGCATTGATTGGCAAATACCTTTAGAGGAAGTTATTTTATCAGAAAAAGACAAATATCACAGTCGTTTAAAAGATTCAGAGTTCGTTTTTGACTATAATGTAAATCAATATGAATAATATATTAATTACAGGAGGTGCCGGCTTTATCGGTAGCCATGTGGTAAGACTTTTTGTGAATAAGTATCCCGATTATCATATTATCAATCTGGATAATCTTACATATGCCGGTAATCTGGCTAATCTGAAAGATATTGAAGATAAACCGAACTATACCTTTGTAAAGGCTGATATCTGCGACTTTGATAAGATGATGGAGCTTTTTAAAGAGTATAATATAAACGGAGTGATTCACCTGGCTGCTGAAAGTCATGTAGATCGCAGCATAAAAGATCCGTTTACCTTTGCTCAGACTAATGTAATGGGTACGCTGTCTCTTCTGCAAGCTGCAAAGCTTTCATGGGATGGGAATTATGACGGTAAACGCTTCTATCATATTTCAACGGATGAAGTTTATGGTGCGTTGCAGTTTGATAATACACTGTTTACAGAAACTACAAAATATGATCCTCATAGTCCGTACTCTGCAAGTAAAGCAGGTAGCGATCATTTTGTACGTGCATTTCATGATACGTATGGTATGCCTACTATCGTTACTAATTGCAGTAACAACTACGGCCCGTATCAATTCCCTGAGAAACTGATTCCTCTGTTTATTAATAATATCCGTCACGGTAAACCTCTTCCTGTCTACGGAAAAGGAGAGAATGTACGCGATTGGCTCTATGTAGTTGATCATGCTCGGGCTATTGATGTGATCTTTCACAATGGAAAAATAGCAGAAACGTATAATATTGGCGGTTTTAATGAGTGGAAGAACATTGATATAATAAAAGTGATTATTAAAACTGTTGATAGACTGCTGGGAAATCCTGAAGGTACAAGTGAGCATCTGATTACTTATGTTACAGATAGGGCAGGACACGATCTTCGTTATGCTATTGATTCCACAAAACTGAAAACAGAGTTGGGTTGGGAACCATCTTTGCAGTTTGAAGAAGGTATTGAGAAAACAGTACGCTGGTATCTTGATAATCAGGAATGGATGGACAATATCACCAGTGGTGAGTACGAGAAGTATTGTAGTGATATGTATAAGAATAAACTATAAATTATTTCATAACAACACAAATGAAAAGCACGCATGTAGTTATTATGGCCGGTGGCATAGGAAGCCGTTTTTGGCCAATGAGCACTCCGGAATGTCCCAAGCAGTTTATTGATGTGATGGGATGTGGAAAAACTTTGATTCAGCTTACGGCTGAACGCTTCAATGGGGTATGCCCTCCGGAGAATATATGGGTGGTTACTTCTGCTAAATATACCGAAATAGTAAAGGAACAGTTACCTCAAATACCGGAATGTAACATCTTAGCGGAACCTTGTATGCGTAACACGGCACCATGTATTGCGTATGTTTCCTGGAAAATAAAGATGCGCCACCCGAATGCGAATATTGTGGTTACTCCTTCGGATCAACTGGTAATCAATACCACTGAATTTCAACGGATCATAAAAAAGGCTTTGTCATTCACAGAGAATGGTGATGCAATTGTTACACTGGGAATGAAGCCTAGTCGTTCGGAAACGGGATATGGGTATATTGCTGCCGGAGAAGCAATGGCTTCGGATAAGGAGATTTGTCGTGTAGAGGCGTTTAAGGAAAAGCCTAACAAGGCTACTGCTGAGAAATACTTAGCTGCAGGGAACTATCTTTGGAATGCGGGTATCTTTGTGTGGAACGTAAAGACGATCTCTGCTGCATTGCGAATATATGCTCCTAGTATTGCTGAGATCTTTGATAAGATTTATACGGACTTCTACACGGAAAGAGAAGCGGATGTTATTAATAAGTTCTTTCCGGACTGTGAGAATATCTCCATTGACTATGCGGTGATGGAGAATGCGGAGGAGATTTATGTAGTTCCTGCAGAGTTTGGATGGTCGGACTTAGGCACATGGGGTGCCTTGCGTGGTTTGCTTCCTCAGGATGCTTCGGGCAATGCAAGTATAGGCTATGTGAAGCTATACGACAGTTCTAACTGTATGGTGCACGTAGCGCAGGAAAAGAAAGTCGTGATTCAAGGCCTGGATGGCTACATTGTAGCGGAACAGGATGATACATTGCTTATCTGCAAGCTTGAAGAAGAACAACGAATAAAGGAGTTTAGCCAGGAATAAATAAGAATGAGCGTTTAGTTATTACTAAACGCTCATTCTTATTTATCGAAGTTTCAATCTTTACTAAGATTCTTGTAAAATAAATGGTTCTTTGATTGTATCAACCAAGTTAATAGGAGGAAGAACGATATCTACCAGTTATCTGAGTTATTTTCGCTACAATCAATACGGCTAAGTTTTTGGTGTCGCTTGGTTTGATAAAAATAACCAACTCATCATATATGGAGGCAAAATCCATAGCAAAAAAGAAAGCATCGTTACTAAAATCTTCCCTGGGAATAAATTCCCTCGTTGGTGACTTCAATAATATGGGTCAATGTAGTTGAATCATATTGCGTATTCATTAACATCATAAAGCCCTGATTTTGCAAAAAGCCTTTTTAGATTGGCAGATTTATCATTAATATATCCACAATTTATCAAATAACGTTCAACGGCATGCTGGAACTGGTATGTGTTGTTGTTTAAATCATCGTTCTGAAGATATACTTTTGAGATAAATTCTTTATATGCTTTCCCTTCCGAATGAAGCTCCATTGCCTGACGGTATTTGCTAATAGCCATTTCTGCACAATAATTAACATTAAGATAATCGACTCTGGACTCTGTTGCATTGTGCCTGACTTCTTTATCATAGAACTTAATAAAATTATGGCAAATATCTTTATATTTATTTACTAGAAAATAGCAACGATAAAATCTGGCTATTCCCAAAAATCCTATCTTTTTTAATGATGGACAATTTTTTTTTATTTCTTTCTGTATTTTTTTATTTAGTTCATCACATTCAATCTTATTGTCCTCGACTAAACTAAATCTGAAAACAGTATATAATAGCTCAAGCATTTTGTTCCACTCATATAGTTGGTAGTAGATATCAGCAATAAAGCTTTGAGAAAATAGTGTTAAGTCTTTAATATGACCTATTTTTTCTATAATAATGGATAGGCAGAATAAAGAATCATGAAAAATGAATTGAAGAAATTTTATTTTCTCTTCTATAATATCTTTTTCACTACTACTATCTTTTTTTATTAGGTAATCGCTTTCATACATATTGATCTCTTTCTTATCTAAAATTTCAGATAATGATTTTTCTTTGTTAAGGTAATTATATAGACAACCATAAAACATTGAAATGATATCATCTGAAGTTAGTTTACCCTCTAAATCTAAATCTTTATTATTTTTATCCACGAAAAGCTCCATAAAAATCATCCTATTATATTGAGCTTTCAAATGTAAAGACCGAACTCTTTCCGAAATAGTACTGTCAATATGATTAGTTGTTAAAACAGAACTGTTGTACAGAATTTTAAGATTCTTGTTTATCTTATCTAATTCCTTGCTATTCTTATATAATTCATTATTTCCGTAATATTTTTTTAGTTCGATATTTAATTCATAGTACGTATCAAGAATTCCTTCAATGTCTGGAAACAAAGAAAGCATGTTTAGGGGAATGTTGTGGTACATATCTTTTGATAACATCCATTTGAGTTTCTGAAGTTCAGTAATATTTATCTTTTCGTAATTGGAGTATAAATATCTAATTGCATCATTTACAATATATTCTTCAATTTTTTCTATATGAGATAAGATTGCTCCAAAATTATCTTCCTTTGGTTCTTCAACTCTTTGCGTTTTTAAATAGATAAGAAATATGTGCAGTATCTTTTCGTAACAATAAGAAGATTCTTTTGAATTTGAAGATTTATAATATTCCGATGCTACCCAAAAATATAAAATACTTTTTTCAAGGAATGACATTTCGTTGTTCAGGTTATCATAAAATATCGTCTTAATGTCTTTTCCTTTATTTTCTACTGTATGGGTGGTCCCTTTTCTTTCGGATAATTCTATAGCCTCAAAGAAAGCATTTAAAAATTCTTTTGAAATTTTATCCTTCTTATTATTGGCACAACTTAACATTACACTTCCAAAAGCATTCAGAATATTTGCTATTAAAACCAATGTGTCTTCTCTTGGAGGTACAGTAGCATTGTAAAGACAATTCCAAAGTATAATTGTTTTTGTTAATTTATTTTCAGTGGAATCAACATTAAAAGCATTTTTTAGGAGTATTCTTAGACTTTTATTATAGAATTTGCAAGCATAGCAGGGATAATAATTATTGTTACTTTTACAATCCATTCTTCTTTTATAACATTCCACCATTTTGCTGAATATTATATGGCTTGTTTCCTTTTCCTTCTGTTCTTTAGTCTTTATCTTTGTTGAACATTTCTTTATCATATACTTATAAATTATTTCTTTTAATTGTGTCCTTGTTTCTTTACTATAATTCTTTAATAAATGATACTTTATATGTTGGTCAATTAACTCTGTTAAACTTTTCTCTTTTTTATAAATTAAATTTACTAAATCAGTTTCACTGATTTCCTTAAAAAAAGTCATAAACTGATTTTTTTTATCGTTTATGTAATTCTCAATAAAGGCGTTAATGTGATTGTTTTCTGATTTTTCGTCATTACTATTTGCTTTATTTTTTTCTCTTATATAATCTGTGATAAATATTGTAATATGAGACTGAAATGTATTTTTACATATTGGATCGAATTGTGTTTTTTTAATTAGTTCATCTAAATCTTGTTTAATGTTATAAGATTTAATTATTTTAGTTAGTTCGTCTGCACAGATTTCTTCTAAAAAATGCATTAATTCTGACTCGTAATTTTTAATGTAATAGTCAATACTGTTTTCAATATCGTAACTCCATAGATCCCATGCTTTTATCGGATCTTCTTTTTTGTCAGTACCTATTTTATTTTGCAGAAATCCATTTTTATAATACATAACATCTCCCATCTCTCTGTAAAAATTAGCTATAATGAAAAACTTCTCTTCTTCATTAACCAGCCGGCTAAGGAATTTGAATTCTTCTTCAATTTCGGCCATCTTGTCACGGGTCACTCCTCCAAACTCTAATTTCTCAACGACGAGCAATTTGGCAAGCAGAGGTTGATAGATAAAACGAACATCTTCAAAAAGTGCTAGTTTAGGAATAAGACAATTCATCTCCGAAAGTTTTGTCTCAATAAGGGTAGGTAGTACTTTTTCTTTCCTGAGCCGTTTCTGTGTATTTTCTGTTTTTACGATATTTAAGTTCTGGTTATAAACTAATCCATAATCTTTTTCATTAAAATATCGATACGAAATTAATAGGGAAGTTAGTTCCTGATAAACAAAATAGGCAGAATCGAATGTATTTCTTCTTTCATAAGCCAGCCCTAATTTTAGCATGTTTCTGATATAGAACAAAAGACCTGAAGCGGTTATTTGATGAGATGCACTTAACAGACCGGCACATTTTTGATATTCAAAAATGGCATTGCTAAAATCTTCTTCAGACAAATAAAGATCGGCTAAAATGTGATGAATATTTGCCAGAGTGCGTTGATTGGAGTCTGTCATCGGAATTGGATATTCTACATTTGCTTTGTCTGTACCCAATTGACCACTATAATAATTAGATAGTTTTGCATAATACCGTTTTACAGAGAAACTTTCATCTAGTGTGAAATTGAATATAGCTGAAACTTCTTCTGATAGTTTAGAAAATACAGATATCTCCTCAGAGATCTTTCTTGGGAATTTTAAATTGTACACACCCGAGTATATGGTTGACAGATGTGTTTGTTTAAGAAAACAGATAATGGAGTTAATGAAGGAACGTAATTCAGGAGTTTTATCTGTATCCAGCAATTCGGGTACCAATTCAAGATTTCGCCATGAAAAACCGTCTTTGTGATGTTTATAGATATGATCGGTAAGAAATGCTGCCGTAAGTAATAGCTTATCCCCAAAATTACCGGATGTGTTTATAACTGCTTGCATTACCGGATATGCCATATAGTGGATAAAGTTTATTTTTTGTTGATCACGGTATTTAAAGGTTAAGAATTTTTCTCTTTCTCTTTCATCTGGTACTTCTTTTTGTCTAATTATTATAATATTTTCGGGCTTGTCTAAAATAGATGTATTTACATATTTTTCAAAATATGAAGTAATCTTTTTCGGGGCACCGTTGCTAATATGGGTCAAATAAATAGAGAAATGATACAACTGAATAATGACTCTATCAATCATTAAAGTGTCTTCCATAGAAATATTGCCATTCTCGGGGGTATACATATTTCTAAGGTAGAGATTGTATGTTCTTAATGAATAATAATCGTCTTCTTCGTTTGATGTATCAAAAAAAATAGCCTGTTTTTCTTTGTCTGATTCTTGTACTTTGAACTCTCTCTCTAATTCTTTCTCAAGTTTACTAATAAAACAATCAAATGTTAAATTTAGACGTGTAAACAGGATATAGCAATTGTTTCTTATTTTGTATTTTTTATTTTCTATGTGATTCCTTTTTTCTAACTCTTTTTTTAATTCTTTCTTTATTTCTATGATTGCTTGACTTTCAGTATAATTACATAACTTACTATGGAGGGTAAGTTTGAATACCTTCCATTTTGATTTAGTGTCCTGAGGAGTTTCTTTATTCAGATTTTGCTCTTCCTTTAGTTCCCTTATTAGTTTTAGAAGTTTGATGTTTAGAATATAATCGTATGGTATCAGATGTTTGCAAATATATTTTTCGGTCATGGAAGACACTTCCTTTATATTGTTTTGAGGAGAAAGAAAACTATCCAGGTATATCACCCCGGTAAAAATGCTACTGATGGCAAATTCACGATCAGAAACGTCGGATAGTGAGGCGTCATACAGTTCACGGCCGGAAATAAATATAAATTTAGCATTAGCTGTTGATACAAAATATTTCATATTGGCTAATAAATTCAGAATATTTTGTTTACGCTTTCGTGAGGTAGCTCCACCCGGGAAGCCACTTATTGCATTCTCATATTCAGGAAGTAATTCTTTATCATCCAGGATCTCTGTTGATATGCTGTCAATTTTGTCTAGTTCATCAAAAATAAAGATGAATTCAGGGGCCTTATATATTCCATAATCTTTAATGCTATCTAATATCAATATCAGTTCTTGCTCTATTTCTCTTACATTTGCTATTGGATATGATCGGCCTTTTTTTCTACCAAAAATAGAATTTTTAATGACCAACTTTGATTCATTCTCATCGGTAACAACGGCATTTATTCGCTCATTTAGTAATGCTAATTTTTTTAGAATATTGTTGGGCATAGATTTTAAAGAAGAGAATGCATTTGATAAATAAGACAAAATTGTGTATAATAAATATCTTACAAGCGGATATAATAAAAACGAAATAAGAACAAAGAAATGTATGCTTTTAGAAGGTAGCTCATTAAAAAAACAACCAAAACAGATTTCTTTGCACTTGAGAAATTGGGAAACAATAATTAATAGATTTATACTAGAATAGGTAATGATAGTACATAAAAATGCTTTAATAAATAAACTAAAGATTCCTATGTAAGGATGACTATAATAAAATTTTGATTTGTAGCCAGCATATTTCTCATGTAACATTTTAGATATTAATGCTAGTATATCTCTTTCTTTCAATACTTCAGATCCTAAATTAAGTTTAATAGCGATTCTACTTTTTTTCTCTCTTTTTACTCGTTTGTTCGATATCTTATATGAAGTAGTTATGTAGATTATTAGAGTAAAGGTGAAAAATATGATTGTGAACGTGAAAATTATCAGCACAAATATCCAAAATATAGTTGAAAGTATATTTGGACTTATTACTTCTTTAAGTAAGGAACTTAGCTTAATGTTATCGTAGGACGGAATCAGCTTATTGAGGAAAATCGCAGAGAAAAAGTAAAGGTAAAAAATGAATAAGGTCCAATATGCCAGAGAATTTATAAATTTCAGCGCAAATTTGTTTTCAGGATAAAAATTATTGCAATTAATATCTTTAAGTACTTTGTTCACGAAACTGGTTTTCCCCATTCCCCTATAACCGGATATTAGATACACACCGTTTTTTGAATTATCTTCCAACCATCCTTTTAGTTTAGATATTAATCTTTTACGCCCAATAAATAAATGATCGCTACATTCATTGTCGCTTTTCCTTTCTTTTAACCCCACAATGGGGATGTAAATTGGTTTTATTTTTGAGGAGTAAAAATGAAATGGATCTGAATTGCTATCTTGTTCTGAATTATTAGCGGATATTGAATTATTGTTATTCTCTTGTGCTTTTGACATAAATTGTGATAATATAATATTATAGATAAATAGTTAATAATGAGTCAAATGTACAATATGTTTAGGATGTAAAATAATAGTTTTTATATAAAAACAGCTAAATGGAATTATTCTATACTTATACTGCAAAAAAAAGTGATTATCTTGCAAAAAAAATAGATACTCTGATTCAATATATCTGGCATCTATTTCTTGAAATCTTTGTAGATTCATTATCATTGTACGAATATGAGGCTGGCGCTTCGTGAAGGAGAGCTTGCTAATTTTTCCCGTGAAAGTTTAATAGAGTGGATTGATCTCTGTTTTTTACCATGGAAAGACGATAAGGATGATGATTTTTCTGGTGACTTTTATGCTGCTATTGATAATGCAAGAAGCTATATTGATGAATGTACTGCAGGCATGAAATTTCGTTTTCATAAATGGATTAGAACCTTGGGCTTGCCAAAAGGTCATAAATATAAGAAACTGAGTTTGGATGAGAATGCTTTTTATATAAAATTTAATTATACAGATTGCGTGAGCAATATCCTGTCCCGCATGGACAAAACTTCAATGAAAGCCAGTGATTTTGGTAGGTCTATTTGATTAGAAGAATTTGCAAGGTTTATGCGAAGGCTATTTTATTAGTCTTCGCTTTTTTGATTATGATCGGTTTTATTTTTAACTGTTTTGATGATTTTTAAGTTGCTGCAAAACAAGACTTATTATAAAACTGTTATCTTTGCATGGAAGTAATGTCGAAAATATAAAAAGTTTTTAATTATGAAGAAAGTAATAGGTGATGAATTGCATATTCAAAGTGGGCTGAGTACGAGTGCAGGAATGGCTTATTCTCAAACATTAAAAGCTGGAATTCCGGTTACTGTTCTTAGAGGCAAGGAAATTTGTAAAGTATATCCTGATGGAAATAAGGAGGTACTTGGAACGGTGCAGCACAGTAAATGTAAAGTTGCAAAAACATATTCTCTGAAAAAGTGAAAGAAACAAAGATATGTAATAAAGAAGTTGAAAGATCGTTCTTTTGAGTAATAGCACCTGTTTTTTAGGTGCTATTATTATTAATTTTTTTTAATATCTTTTACCCCTCCCTCTAAGGTATATTATTCATCTCTCTGTTTCTGCATAATCTGTGCATAGAGCTGTTCATAGTTTACCGGGCTTTCGTTGTCGATTTGCCTTGTTACTTCAAAATAAATGAAAGGTTCGCAACATTCCTCTTGATCCCAACTGGTGGTGTAAATTACAGAGGGCACACGGGGGCCTTTTTTTTTCTTCCCATACATCTCTTTGTAACACTTGGCCTCATGATGAATTGGGCATTCCAAGTCGGCACTATGCACCAATACAGATAAGAGAGGTGGCTTAATTTCTTTACAGTATGTGCCAATTGGTTCTTCAGAGTAGTATCCCCTAAGCTCGGGTGGGAGGATGCTACGGGTAAACGTTGTCTTTCCTATGGATTGCTCGCCATAAATAATTGGTACGAGAGTATTGCACTGTTTGCCGGAAGGTACAGATTTTACCATACCACACAGCCACTTGGTTAGGGTTTCTGTCCACAATTCCTGATTGGTTGTTTGCACGCGGTTTATAAAAGGAGTGAGGTGATCTGTACCATCCCATTCAGGAAGGTTCTTGAAATAAGCTTTTGGTGAATTAATGTTTCTCATTTTTATGTTTTTAATTACGCATGCAAAGAAACAAGGTTTGTTTCTGATAAAAAACGGCATTTTTAGTTTTCTTGCAAATAGCTGAAGCTGCGTGTATTACAGCCAAAAAACTACAGCAGAAATATTCAATAATCAAACTAACTCCACCAGCTATTACTTAAAACCTCCATGAATAAAGTAAATAGAAAAAGAAGTTGCTCGGCTTTGCCATCGCTAAGTATTTAAGGAAGATATGAATTCAACAAAGGGTTTTATGTTGCCCTCAACGCTGGCTTTTTCAAGAGCGTTCATATAGACATTTCTTTTTTCTACAGGGATAATTACCCAATCATAACCTCCCGATGCAAGCATTGTGTTCATTAAGAATCTTCCTACCCTACCGTTTCCGTCCATAAACGGGTGAATATAGGTAAACATGAAATGTCCCAGGATGGCTCTGACTGAAGCTTCTTTTTCATCTTTCAATAGTTCAAATAAAGTGGTCATTGCATCTAATAATGCTGTAGAGGGAAGTGGAGTATGTTTTGAGTTCCGGATATAGACCTGATGGGTGCGGTAACCCACAATGTCTGAAGGCTTAATAATTCCTGCTGTAACGCATGGCATAAACATTTCCTGATGCCATACAGAAAGGTCTCTTGATAAAATATCACCGGCATCTTTACCTTCAAAAATATCGGATACACTCATTTTAACTTTCTGGAATGCCTGCCAGTATCCACGTGCGGCAAGCGCATTCTTTTGATTTAAATCATCACCATCGGGTTTCCATTTACCATTTTTTACTTTATCAATTAATTCATCAGTAACTCTATATCCTTCAATAGATAAAGAGTGGTAAGCGTCCAGCTTATATTGGACCTCCATTCTCGCAAGGAATTCTTTTCCATTCAGATTACTTTTAGGACGGTTGAAATGCTGCACTACATCCTCCCGCATATTTTGCCACATTAATCTCAGACGCGTAGCATAAGGTGAGGGTGATAACTGAACAGTGATAACCTCTTCAAAGGGATCTTCTTCCCGAATGTCAAAACCCATTCGTTTCATAGTACCGATAATCTCGTCGGCAAATGTATCTCGTCCTATATTACGAAATGCCCCGGCAAGGCGACCGGCTCTTGTTGTTAGCCCATTATCCACTAATATTTTCAAGATATCCGAGGGGTCTTTAATCATTGCAAGTGAAGCACGCATAGTGAGGGGGTCTTTCAAATACATGGTTGGTGAACACATAACAAGTGCCTCCGGTAAGGAATATAGATTTAGTTGGTATCTGTTATTTGTGTCCGGCTGCTCTGGAATGGTTGCCTCTAAATTGAAAATGGAAGTAGGAGGAATAAGAGGTAGCATTTTGTTTCTGGCATCCTTTGCT
>Ga0183099_1000474_pt1 | contig 29414 bp, 28 predicted proteins | sample Biomet1_FD_127788 | JGI IMG/M metagenome (GOLD analysis project Ga0183099, IMG submission 127788) | Microbial communities from bioreactor (seeded with anoxic lake sediment) at LBNL, California, USA - Biofuel metagenome 1 | ecosystem: Engineered > Bioreactor > Anaerobic > Unclassified ...
TAACTAAGTAATAAAATTTACTAATAATGTACAACATTATTATCACTCCATCTATAAAGCCTATATATTTAACCATTTGACAACAAATACAATTATTTATATTGCTTACTTATTTTTATAAAATAAATTGATTACATTTGCCATGTAAAACTAAATTCAGAATTTGACATTAATTAATTTACAATAAACGATGAAAAGATAGTAATATTTTCATTAGCACTTTCATTTTTGGTAACAGGATGCGTTAAAGACGATGTTGTATCTAAAGTAATTCCAGAACCGGTTGCAGTGATCGACACAATAGTCAGTGTAAAAGTTGACACAGCCGGCACATTGGCAAAGTTAATTCCGCAAGCAGGTAAATATTTAATTACCGATCTCACTATTTCCGGTAATCTGGATGGAGATGATATTCTTTACATCCGCGAAATGGCCGGAGGAGGTTATACTGCAAACAGTAAAACAGAAGGAAAGCTTGCCAGGCTTGATTTGACTAATGTAAATATTGTATGGAGTATGAAAGATTATTTTTTTGTTGATAGTGATGGGTGTTATACATTCTACCCTACAGGTACTAATTATATTAATCGTGAGATGTTTTCTTACCTAAGCAGCCTGACCTCAATAACCCTTCCCAAAAGCATTATATCTGTTGATAGCGAATGTTTTAATAAATGTCTCAAATTGAAGGAGATAAATATATCAAAAGAGAATGCCCTTTATGCCAGTATTGATGGAGCATTGTTTAGCAAAGACAGTACTAAGTTTATAGTATTTCCCTATGCCAAAGCCACCTCATATACTATTCCTGAATACGTTAATACAATCGAAGTGAATGCCTTTTCTCATTGCGACAAGCTCGATTCTATAGCCTTTCCGGGTAATCATATAAGGATTCTGAATGATGCCTTTCACGATTGCACCGGGTTAACCTCCGTCTATTTTGGCAATGATATTGACTTTATTTGGGATGCTTTCAAAAATTGTACGTCAGTAAAAAACATCTATTGCAAAAGCACAACTCCTATAGATGCTAACCTTTCTGTGTTTTATGAAGCAAACAAAAGTACATGTAAAGTTCATGTTCCGAAGGGTGCTGCCGGCACTTATAGAAATGCAGATATGTGGAAAACATTCACTAATATAGTGGAAGAATAAAAATTCATGAAATAAAGTTTTATATCATTAGCAGATAATTCGCTGTAATAAAAGAAACTCCCCTTAAATCGTAATGGTTTAAGGGGAGTTTCTTTTTTACGGCTCTCCCAGATAATCAACAATAACCTTCACCTGACGTGGTGTAAATGAACGGTTCCGATGATTGTACTCCAGCCGTGAAAGCTCTTCTATAAGACGGGAATTGCCCGATATCCATCGAGCCAGTGTGCGCAGTGCTCCGGAAACAACCATCTCCGGATTGTAAAGGCTGGCCAGTTCTACCTTGGTATATGCCTTAATCTTAAACTCTTCTTCAAATTTCATTGCCTGTTATATCTTTTTTATGTATTAAAGTTACTGTTTTTTATTCAGATTAGCAAGGATATAAATCAATATAATACACTAATTATGTAAATAATTAGCTCTACTCACCGCTAATGCATTCTACTGTCTCAGCACACTGCAAGAGGCTTATCTTTGTAGGGTTAACAAATGATAGATGGGCCATCTGCAAGTAGTATTAATCAATTAAAAAGAAAAAAAAGATGAGTGTAAAGTATTCAGTTGTAATGAGAAAGAATCCTTCAAAGATTTCAGAACCGGGAAAGTATTATGCGTTGGCTCAAGCCTATGGAGAAATGGATTTCGACGCCATTTGTACGGATGTGGACAGCAGATGCACGGTAACAAAAGCAGATGTGTCGGCAGTGATTGAAAGTGTATTGGTATCAATGAAAGCGGGACTGGCCAATGGGCAGGTAGTTCGTTTGGGTAACTTCGGCAGTTTCCAGGTTGGAGTAAATGGCAAAGGAGCGGAAACCGAGAAGGAGTATACATCCAGCTTGATAAAGGGTACAAGAATAGCCTTTCGTCCGGGCAAACTGCTCACCAATATGCAAAAAACCTTGTCGTACACACAGGTTGCCAAGTTGCCGGTAAAAACCAGCGCAGTGGTTCCAGGCGCATAAGCAAAAAGGCACGCTGCCTCTCATCGTCACACTAATGCAGAGACAGCGTGTAATGCTTTAAGAACCATAACCTTAGCTTCCCTTACAAAGGCTTAGACAAAACAGGCCACACCTCTCCTGCTTTCAGTAAAAAAAATAAAACAGAAACAAAACAATGAAAATTATAGACGGCATAGTAAGCATTCTGCAAGTGGTACTCCCCTTCCTGAAAAAGAAGGACGCCAAGCAAGTACAAGACTTCACAGACCTGGTAAAGAGCCAGTTCGACTATCTGATGGAGCAAGTCACCCGGTTTGAAACGGACTATTTTGAGCTATCCGAAAAGGTACGGCAAATGTATCAGGAAATGATTACCCTCAACGCTCAGCTAAATACGGCACTCAAAGGGCAATGTCTGGTAACCGCGTGCAAAGACAGGCAATAACTTTAAGCAGGGAAAGCTTCTTTTAAAGGAGGTTTACCGCACTTTGCTTTTCAACTTATTGAGAATCAAGTGGGAATTAGAAAGAAATACGGCATAACCATTTTCTAGAAATAACGGCACAATATGATTCTGAAGACCATAAAAACTGAAAGAATTTAAAATTACGGCATTATTGAAAAAGACAGTTTACGACATTTTATCTTTTATCCTATTGATAATCAGACAGAATTAAAAAGAATAACGGCATTTAAAAATAAGGTAGTTCCCAAAAGGGAGCGAATAACAGTAAAACAAAATGAGAGAAATAAACCTGATAGTAATACATTGCTCGGCAACAAGAGCAGACAGAAACATCACAGCACAAGACATCAACGCAGCACACAAAGTAAGAGGATTCAGCTCCTGGGGCTATCACTACTACATCCGCAAGAATGGCAAGGTAGAACCTATGCGACCACTCGATGAAGTTGGTGCACACGCTCGTGGCTACAATGCCAAGTCAATAGGCGTATGTTACGAAGGTGGCCTCGACACCAACGCCAAACCAGCCGACACACGCACACTGGCTCAGCAAATAGCATTGCACGCATTGGTAAGCAAACTCCTGAAAGAGCATCCCGGCTGCAAGGTAGTGGGCCACAGAGACCTAAGCCCGGACAAGAACTACAACGGCATTGTTGACCCTTGGGAGAGGGTGAAAGAATGTCCTTGTTTTTCAGTTTTGGAAGAGGTTTGGGAGTAGAAGCAATAAAGCGCTGAGCATATAATAATGCAAGGCGCTTTATTGTTTCTAAAAAAGTATTTTTGTAATAATTATAATATTAAATATAAATTCATATTTATTACAATTATATTATTACATTTACATGCATTAAAGAAACAACATTCTACTATCTTGAGCTAATTATAGTATAAATCATGAAAAAGATCTTAGTTCTCCTTTTGCTGATCTCTGCATCTCACATTTTTGTTTATGGACAAAATAGTATAAACGAGGCAGAATCTATAAAAAAAGACACTGTGACCCAAAGCACAATTGCTAAACAAGACACAGTGAAGGCTTCATATAAAACTACAGAAAAAAGTAGTAAAGGATTCAAGGGTATCTCGGAATTTGGAATGGCCGAGAATAGTTATGAAAATGAAAATTACATAAAATGGTCCGGGAGCCTGGTATACCAGTTCAATCCTTACCTATATTTAGGAGGAGGTTCGGAAATTATAATGGGTAGATGGCCTTTGGCTATTATTCCTAGATTAAATTCATTTTGCACTTTTTACCTTCCAATATTTACTATTGTAAGGGTGAACTTTAAAAAAGGCAAGTATATCCCCTTCATTGATTTTAAATCAGGATATACATTTGGATTAGGCAATACTAAAGATGGTAATGGATATTATTACAACCCATCTATAGGAATAAAAGATATTGTATCTCCTAAGGTGGCAGTAACCGTTAGCATAGGATATGCAAAATATAACTGGGCAAAATGCATAAGCCTGGCACTTGGATTTGAATTTTGATTGTAAGTGGCTCTATTCATTTTCATAATAAATACAAAAAAATCTCCTGCATTACTTTAATATAAGTATGCAGGAGATCTTTTATTTATCTGAATATTTAAAATCAGAACTTATATCCAACAGTTACACCAAAGTTTATATTCTTTGGAGAATTAGAAGCCAAATCACCATCTCCAATTTTTGTTAAGCCCAGCTGTCCTTCAAGACCAACAATCACTTTGCTAACTTCTAATGACACGCCAAGCCCTAATCCTGCATCAAATCTTTTGAATTTATTTTCACCAAATGTATTTGTTGATACAGAATAATCAACTCCATCAATTGATGCTCCACCAGATGCTTTACCTCCTACACCATAAGCAAAGTATGGACCTGCTGCAAAAAGAATATTTGTTTTATCAGCAACAGGTACTCTTGCCTGTAAGTTGACCGGCAACTCAAGATACACTTGATTGATTGTTGCTTTAGTATCTCCGTCTCCTCCTTTTGCGCCTTTACTTGTAAGAAATAACGATGGTTGTAATGACCATGTTTTATCTAATGCATATTCCATACCTGCACCAACCTTAAAGCCAACCTTTGCTTTAGAACCATCAGAGTTACCTCCTGTCCAGTTACTGATGTTCATACCTGCCTTAACGTTCCAGGAGACCTTCGAGTCTGTTGTTTGAGAATTTTGTGCCATTGATAGCATATTGCATCCCAGTAAAATAGCTACAGTTAAAAATATTTTTTTCATATAAAATAGTTTAGGCCTATAGTTCCCTGATTTGGCAATAATATTTAAGCGTGAGGAACTTAAATCTGATACATTGATTAATACCAGATTTAACGCTCTTAAAATATAAACAAAACAAAGAGATATTTGTTTGTATATATAAAAATATTTATACATGTATTTTTATGTGTTTTATTTTACCAAAAGCTAAATGCAATTATTATCTAAACAAAAAATATAAAATAAAATTAACATGGATGCATCAATAATTACCGCACTTATAACTTGAATTCAGCGTCTTTGAAGAAGTTTTTTCCAATCTTTGGGAATAAAATTAAACTTGTCATAAATGCAAAAAGTCCCTCAACAATTAAGTTGAGGGACTTTACAAACTAAATTTATCTAATCTTATCTTTTAGCTTTACTTTGAAGCTGCTTCCAGTTTCTTCATTATAGAGAAAATGAATGAACCTGATAATACGCAGAGAACTACCAGTACACCCCACATCATCCATAACTGAATGCCCCACAAGTGACCAATGATTGCCACGCAGTAGTTACCCACAGCTGTGGCAGCCAACCAGCCACCTTGCATTAGTCCTTTGTATTTTGGAGGAGCTACGCGGGAAACAAAACTCAGTCCCATTGGACTAAGGAACAGTTCGGCAATGGTAAGCATGAAGTAAGTTCCAATCAACATGTTTGGTGAAACTAAAACATCACTTACTCCACCGGTTGCCGCAATAGCATCTGGAGTAGGTAGACCTATAGAACCTACAGCCATAAAGATAAAGGCAAGGGCAGCAATAAACATACCCATACCAATTTTACGTGGTGCAGATGGTTCTTTTCCCTTGCTGTTAAGCATGGCAAACAAGCCTACAGCCACCGGTGTAAGAATGACAATGAAGAATGGGTTGAACTGCTGAAAGATTTCGGGAGTGATATTGATTACCTGGGGCATGCCTGTATAGTAAGCATACGCTCCGGCTGCACCTATTGCAAAAGCAACGGTACTTGCTATCTTTGCTCCCATTTTCTTTGCCTGAGTAAACCCAAAGATTCCGTAGAATGCAACAATCATCATTACCATAGCCGGCAAGCGGAACCCGATTCGGCCTAATCCTGTTACTGCACTGTTTGTATAGTCACGGGCAAACCAGGTTAACGTCAGTCCATTCTGGTGAAAAGCCATCCAGAAGAAGATAACAACTGCAAACACAAGGCACAGAGCAACAATACGTTGTTTAGTTTCTGCAGGAGAGAGTTCTTCAACGTGAGAGGTCTGTCCGGTAGCTTTGTCGGCCTTTTCCTGTTCGCGAGCAGTAACATCGGCACTCTTGTAATATTTACGGAAAGCAAGGAAGATGAACATGGAGATTATCAGAGAGATGCATGCCACGGCAAAACCATAGTTATATCCTTCAGATAACTTATCAATATAGTTGGTTCCAAAAGCTGAAAGATTAGCACTTGCTCCGGCGGTCTGTGCTTCGGCAAGCTTCTTAAAGCTGTCTAATCCTTCGGGAGTAATGGTTCCGTTTGCAAACTGATGTGCCAATGCCGGGATCTTTGCTTCATAAGTGAGACCGGCTTTTGACAGGAAATGGTTGTAAACAGCACCTGCAGCCGACGGAGCAAAGAATGCACCGATGTTGATACACATATAGAAGATGCTGAATGCCATGTCTCGCTTGGAATTGTATTTTGGATCGTCGTACAAATTACCTACCAATGCCTGCAGATTACCTTTAAAGCAACCTGTACCAATAGCGATTAATCCTAATGCACCAAACATCATCACCTTAGCCATTAAGTTGACTCCTGTGGGGATGGCCAGTAGAAAATAGCCAAGGAACATAACAACAACTCCCAGGATAATTGTTTTTCCATATCCAAGGAAGCGGTCGGCAAGTATACCTCCAAACAGTGGAAGGAAGTAAACCAAAGCTAAGAAACTGGAGAAAATAAGACTACAAGCATCTTTCTCGAAGCCAAACTTAGCCTGGATAAAGAGTACGAAGATAGCCAGCATGGTGTAGTAGCCAAATCGTTCACCCATGTTTGCAAGGGCAAGAACAAATAATCCTTTTGGATGTCCTTTTAACATATAATTTTATTTAATTGGATTCTGACTATTACTTTTCGATACTTAATAATTCGAGCTCAAAAATCAAAGTTGAGAATGGTTTGATAGGACCTGCATCTCTGGAACCGTAACCAAGTTCCTGAGGAATATAAAGAATCCATTTAGAACCTACAGGCATTAGTGTGAGAGCCTCTGTCCATCCCTTAATAACCTGACCGGCTTCTAAAACAGTTGGCTCGTTTCTTTTATAAGAGCTATCGAACTCTGTTCCATCAAGCAAGGTTCCTTTATAGTGAACTTTCACTTTACTTTCAGCTGTTGGTATCTCTCCTGTTCCTTTAGTGATGATCTTATATTGCAAGCCGCTTGCTGTGGTAATCACGCCTTCATTTGTTTTATTCTCGGCAAGGAACTTGATTCCTGCTTCTTTATTGGCACCATAAGCCTGCTCTGTGTTTTTATCTTTAATTTTCTCCACATTAGTCTGAAGGAATTTCTGTGCATCTTCCATGCTCATGGCAGCTCCCTGACCAAGAACTCCGGCAATAAAGCCATTGAGGTACAAGTTCTTGTCAATGCTTTGAGTTGTTCCTTTTCCAAATAGTTCCTGATTGACACCCTGAATCATCTGACTGTTGACTTGCTGACCAATCTGAACTCCTGCAAAATAAGCATTCGCCTTCTTGTCTGTTGAGCTAACAGCTTCCTTTAATCCTTTTACAAACTCATTAATATAAGCAGTATCAACATTAAGTTTGCTTGATAAATAATCCTTCAACCCTTGTGTTTGTGCCAGTCCCATTGTATAGGCAATAGAATCCATCTGATTCTTCAGAACTGCAGGAGTTGCCACTACGGGAGCATTCACTTTTATTTGTTGTTCTGTAGTCTTACTCTTCTTTTGTGTGGATTTTCCTTTCACTGTTTGTGCGTTTAGGTCCATTACGTTACTTTGAGTGCAAAGTACTGCGGCCAATAAAAGTAGTTTCTTCATTGTCTTGTCTGTTTTGATTTAATATGATTAATAATTTATTTATTCTTCTGTAAAAAGAATGCAAACTTCTGCCCGCACTTCTTTAATTATATCTTTGGGATCAATCTTAATCTGTAATCCTCTTTGTCCCGCACTTACATAGATATAAGCATACTGCAGGCATGTATCGTGAATGTAAGTAGGAAAATGTTTCTTCATTGCTATGGGAGAGCAGGCTCCGCGAATATATCCGGTGGTAGGGAGCAACTCTTTCATTGGTATCATGTCACAACTTTTATTCCCGGAAACCTTTGCAGCCAGCTTCAGGTTTACTTCCTTGTCTCCCGGAACCACACAAACAAAGTGCCCGGTCTTGTCTCCGAGAAGTACCAGTGTTTTAAAAACCTGATTAATATTTTCTCCTAATTCTGCTGCCACATGTACGGCACTCAGATCGCTTTCATCCACTTCATAGGGAATCAGCTCATAAGTTATTTTTGCTTTGTCAAGCAAACGTGCGGCATTAGTCTTGTTTATTTTCATATTCCAGTTCTTTCTTCAAAAACATTGGCGTATATCCTTTTGTACACAGAGCCACCTCTTCCGGTGTGCCACAGCAGAGAAGATGTCCTCCACCCTTTCCTCCTTCGGGGCCCATGTCAATAATATAATCGGCCATTTTAATCACATCCAGATTGTGCTCAATCACTATAATTGTATTTCCTTTATCTACCAGCTTATTCAGTACGCCCATCAGCACACGGATATCTTCAAAATGAAGTCCGGTGGTAGGTTCGTCAAGAATATACAGAGTTTTACCAGTATCTCGTTTAGCAAGCTCGGTGGCTAGTTTCACGCGCTGGCTCTCTCCTCCGGAAAGTGTGGTGGAAGGTTGTCCCAAACGGATATATCCCAGTCCCACTTCCTGAAGAACTTTTATCTTATTAAGTATCTGAGGAACGTTCTCAAAGAATTCTACCGCACGGTTAATGGTCATATCCAGTACATCGGCAATGGACTTCCCTTTAAAGCGAACCTCCAGTGTTTCACGATTATATCGTTTGCCGTGACATACTTCGCAAGGAACATACACATCGGGCAGGAAATTCATTTCAATGGTTTTATATCCATTACCCGAGCAAGCTTCACACCGTCCGCCGGATACATTAAATGAAAAACGACCAGGTTTATATCCTCTGATCTTTGCTTCCGGTAATCCCACAAACAAGGAACGAATATCTGAAAAGACACCTGTATAGGTAGCTGGATTAGAGCGAGGAGTCTTTCCCAGAGGAGACTGGTCTACATTAACCACCTTATCAATATTCTCAAGACCTTCTATTGAATCATAAGGCAACGGGTCTTGCAGGGAATGATAGAACTTTTGCGAAAGGATGGGTTGCAGTGTATTGTTTATCAACGTAGACTTTCCACTACCCGATACGCCTGTGACACAGATCAGTTCTCCTAAAGGGAACTCTGCATCTACGCCTTTCAGGTTGTTACCTCTGGCTCCTTTCAGTGTCAAGGTGAGCCCATTTCCTTTTCTTCTCTTCGCAGGAATTTCTATTTTCTTCTTTCCATTGAGGTATTGTGAAGTAAGTGTATCTGTTTTAATCATCTCTTCCGGAGTACCGGCAAAGACTACTTCTCCTCCTAAACGACCGGCCTTTGGTCCCATATCAACAATATAATCGGCAGCGAACATCATGTCTCTGTCATGCTCCACAACGATAACTGAATTACCCGAGTCGCGCAATGCTTTTAAGGACTTTATTAATCGTTCATTGTCTCTTTGATGTAGTCCGATACTAGGTTCATCAAGGATATATAGAACATTGACCAGCTGAGAACCAATCTGGGTTGCCAGACGAATGCGCTGACTCTCGCCTCCGGATAAGGTAGCCGAAGAACGCTTGATGGCAAGATATTCCAATCCCACATCCAATAAGAACTTAAGGCGTGTACGGATTTCTTTTAGTATTTCAACTGCTATCTTGTTTTGTTTGTCACTCAGGAACTGATCTACAGTCATCAGCCATTCATAAAGCTCTGAAAGGTCCATGGATGAAAGTTCATCGATATTCTTATCATGGATACGGAAATGCAATGCTTCTTTGTTCAGTTTGGCTCCTTTACACTCAGGACATACCGTGGTAACAGAGAACTGATCTGCCCATTTCTGAGCTGTGGCGGATGCATCTTTTTCCTGCAACAACATGATATATTTTATGACTCCCTCAAAAGACATAAAGTAATCTGAAGATGATCCAATCAAGCTTCGGTCAATCCTTATCCTTTCATCAGAACCATTTAATATTTCATCTATAGCATCGTCTGGAATATCTTTAATAGGTGTTTTTAGTTTGGCTTCATACTTATCTAAGATAGAAATTATTTGCCAGAATATCATAATATTTCTATGCTTGCCAAGGGGAACAATTCCTCCTTCATAAATAGAAAGATTACGATCCGGTATTATCTTATCAATATCAATCTTGTTTACAACTCCAAGTCCTTTACACTTAGGGCAGGCTCCCTGAGGAGAGTTGAAAGAGAAGTTATGCGGAGCCGGTTCACGATAAGACAATCCGGTAACGGGGCACATCAGTCTTTTACTGTAATGGCGCACACTCAGTGTCTGAGCATCAAGTATCATTAGCAATCCTTCGCCCTGCAACATTGCAGTGGCAACACTTTGCTTTAATCGGTTGAGATCTTTCTCTCCTACCACCATTTTATCAATCACCACTTCAATGTCGTGATTCTTATAACGGTCTAGCTTCATGCCATGCATTATTTCCTTAATATCTCCATCTACCCGGACATTCAGATATCCCTTTTTGCGAATCTGCTCAAAGAGTTCTTTATAATGTCCTTTTCTGGATTTCACCAGTGGAGCAAGCAAATAGATCTTTTTCCCTTTGTAATCATGCAGAATCAGATCCAGAATCTGCTCTTCTGTATATTTCACCATCTTCTCACCTGAAAGATAGGAATAAGCCTCTCCTGCCCTTGCATAAAGCAAACGAAGATAATCGTAAATTTCCGTGGTAGTTCCCACTGTAGAGCGGGGATTCTTATTGGTGGTTTTTTGTTCTATGGATATAACAGGGCTCAGTCCGGTGATTTTATCCACATCCGGACGTTCCATATTTCCCAGGAAATTACGCGCGTAAGTAGAGAATGTTTCAATATACCGGCGTTGTCCTTCTGCAAAGATGGTATCAAATGCTAATGACGACTTACCACTTCCGCTTAGCCCGGTAATAACCGTGAGACTGTTACGAGGTATATTTACATCTATGTTTTTTAAATTGTGTACGCGTGCACCGTACACTCTTACCTGATCTGTTTCTTCAACCATATTCTTAATTTATTCTCCAGTTGTTCCACTGGTACTTGTACCGCTGAAACCACGCAGAATATTTATATCTCCTTTGTGATTATACTTAATTCCATCTGAACCAACAGCATGAACTACGATGAAGTAAACACCGTCTTTCACTGCTTTACCATGAGATGTTCCATCCCATCCTTCATCTGGATTATTCCATTTATAAAGTTCCTGTCCCCATCTGTTAAACACCGTAGCATTAAACTTTACCAACGATTTATGCTTCACCTTAAATACATCATTTACCCCATCTCCATTAGGTGAGAATGCATTGGGTACCTTCAGTTCCGATTCACTGATTACAATAGAAAAAGCATCCGACTCATACGTTACACTCGTTTCTGTATCAGTGATATAAAGTTTAATGTAGCTTGTTCCTGTTGTAGTGAAAGTATATGAAACATTTTCATCAAAACGGCTTAAAAGTACAGCTGAGAAATCTTTATCCTGAGAGATTTTCCATTCATACCTCAGGGTTGATGATGCATCGGTAACATTAGAAGTAAATTCAACTTCCATAGGCGCAGCACCGGTAAATTGCTCGCCAGGATGGATAGTATCTCCCTCAACAATCTTACCGTTTTCAGAAAGCTGTTTTGCAATGGGATTTGCTTTAATCTCTTTAACCTGTGCACTCACTGAAAGTGTAAAGAGAAATAAAGTAAAGCTAAGCAGAAACAACCTGCAACTGTTACTGACTGAAATATTCTTATTTATACAATATTTTTGGCTCATTAAAACAATCATATCATTTCTCGTTTAGGAATAATATATACCTAACGTGATATTTGCAAAATTAATGTTTCCTACTGAAATATTTAATTAAAAATCATAATATTATTTTCTTAACTCATTATATAATGTGAATATAACAGATTTTTGTACCTTTGCTTTTCATTTAGATTTAAAATAGAAATGATATTTAGACAAATGAATTCACTTAAATCATTGTACGTTGCTTTACTGTTTGCGGGATTTTCTATTTCTCCGGTTACAGCTCAGGAAAGTAATTCATATTTTCTACATACAATTGAGAAAGGACAAAGCCTTTATTCTATTGCAAGCACATACAATGTTTCTACTGTAGATATTATCAAACTAAACCCCGGATGTAACGATAAGCTACATGCAGGACAATCACTTCGTATTCCTCAAAGCAAAACAAAGAAACAATCTCAGCTATTTCATACTATACAAGGTGGAGAGACTCTTTATGGACTCACTGTAAAATACAAAGTATCTGCAGAAGATATTTGTGATGCCAACCCGGGTCTGAGTTCTGATAATTTTAAGATTGGTCAGGTAATTGTAATACCTAACTCTATTGCAGAACAAAATTCAAAGTCTTCTGCTACGCAATCAGCAATACGGCCAGCAGTAAAGTCAAGCTGCCAGGAAATGCATCAGGTAAAAAAGAAAGAGACCATTTTTAGTATCAGTCAGAAATATAACATTGCCCAGGAAGAATTGATTGCTGCTAATCCTGAATTAAAAAGCGGAATTAAAAAAGGCAGTCTTATTTGCATACCTTATCCTACTCCCAAAGTTGAGATAAAAGAGATTCCAAATGACAGAGAGCTATTCAATGCACGCAAAATAAAAGATGAGAAATTATCTACAGTAAAAGCTGCAATCATTTTACCTTTCATGCTGAATGGAGGGAGAAAAACAGAATCAGCCCGCATGGTAGAATTTTACGAAGGTTTTCTTTTAGCGGTGGATAGTTTAAAAAGAACAGGTACCTCTGTAGATTTGTATACTTACGATTCCGGAAGCACAAGCTTGTCAATAAATTCAATCCTGGAGAAGGAAGAGCTAAAGAAAATGAATGTAATATTTGGTCCATTATATAATGAGCAGATAAAACCTGTGGCCAGCTTTGCTAAAAAGAATAATATAAAGCTTGTAATTCCTTTTAGCTCTAAAGATAATCAGGTTTTCAATAATCCTTCTATTTTCCAGATCAATACGCCTCAGTCTTATTTATACTCTGAAGTCTACGAACACTTCTTGCGTAAGTTCACTTCAGCAAATGTAATATTCCTTGATGCAGATGACAGTGACGGAGAAAAGAAGGAATTTATTAATGGCTTTCAACAGGAGCTTAGAAATCAGAATATCCGTTATAAGGTGGTGAAAGCTACAACAGATGCTTCCGCTCTTGCAGCTGTACTTAATCCTGCTAAAGAAAACATTTTCATTCCTACTTCAGGCTCAAACATCACGCTTATTAAGTGCTTACCTCAGTTGCAATTTGTTGTAAAAGCAAACCCCAATACTGTTATTCATCTATTTGGTTATCCTGAATGGCAGACTTATACAAATGATCATCTGGCTGCATTCTATGAACTGGATACTTATTTCTACACCTCTTTCTACACTAATAATTTATTGCCGGAAGCTGTTAAATTTATATCTTCTTATCGTAAATGGTATAGCAAAGACATGATCAATACTTATCCTAAATTTGGAATGTTAGGATTTGATATGGGATACTTTTTTCTGAATGCTCTTTCAAAATACGGCACAGGATTTGAAAAACAATTGACTCACATGAACTCAGCTCGCCCTATTCAGACCGGCTTCAAATTTGAACGGGCAAACAACTGGGGAGGATTTATCAATAAAAAAGTGTTCTTCGTAAACTTTTCCAAAAAATATGAATTAATTAAATTTGATTTCGAATAGCTCATGAACAAATATATTTTATTACTACTATTAGTCTGGATATCTATTCCTGCAGCAGCTCAACTGGGTGAACAAAGAAACAATCTATCTATCGGTATAAGTGGTGGAGCAAACTATAACAATGTTTCTTTCACGCCTACCATTAAACAAAAAGGATATCTGGCACCCACAGGAGGGATAACCGCCCGCTATATCTCTGAGAAGTATTTTTCGATGTTATGCGGAGTACAGCTTGAACTGAATTACTCTCAACGTGGTTGGGAAGAAAATATTCAGGACAACACAAACACCTATAGCCGTACAATGACTTATCTTGAAGTACCATTTCTCGCTCATCTGGCTTTTGGTAAAGAAAAGAGTGGACTGTTTTTTATTAATATGGGCCCACAGGTAGCTTATCTTTTAAGTGAGAAGGAACACTACAGTGCTGACTGGGATGCCAGTAACCGCTCTAATGGAATAAACTATCAATACGGAAAGATGGCTGAGAATAAACTTGATTATGGGCTTTTAGGTGGCGGTGGAATAGAAATACCCACAGGGATAGGAGAATTTCTTTTAGAAGGACGTTACTATTTGGGACTGGCCGACTTCTACAAAAACAATAAGGCAAATACTGATAATTTTGAGAAATCATCCCATAATACTATTACCGTAAAGCTGACATATTTATTTAATCTATCAAAATAAGAAATAACAACCAACAATATGAGAAGAGGCCGCCTACTGAAAAGTAAGTGACCTCTTTTTTTATGTCTTTTTTAAGTAATCCCGTTAAAAGGAAAGATTCTTATCTGATTCTGTCAGCAGCTCTAACCTTATCTTCATCTTTGCGTATTGCACGAATTGCAAGATAATTAATTATCATGGCAATCAATGGCAAACAAAGGCCTAAAGAGAACTGATAAGTAGTCTGAGTATTGCTCTTAGTCAAAAGCATAGACAAAAGAAATACTATATAATATCCTGCAAGAATAAGAGTGTTAAACACACACATTCTTACTTGCAACTTTCTGTTCTTGAATAAGAAAATAGTGGCAACAGATATTAAAGCACCTAAAATAAGCAGAGCAAGTTGTCCCCATGGAGTGTAATTCAATCCGGCACTGGGAAGAGCTACGTGCAAAGGAGTAAAAGGATAAAGCATGCCATTCTTATCGAGGAAAGAACCTACAGGTAAGAAGATGTTTGATGTCAATAAAGCCGTAACAAGCAATAAATAAACACTTTGAATGCGTTGTATCATAATTGTAATTTAAATTCGGTTATTAATATAAAAAAGAAGGCCGCTTCAGTAATGAAACGGCCTATCTGAATATTTTCTATTGCAATTTTTCTTTTTCCTTTGCTGGATTTCTATAATAAACCTTTCCTTCCTGATATTCCTGTGAAGCAATCAGATTAGGTTTAGGTAGTTTTTCGTAATAGCGAGAGATTTCAATCTGCTCTCTATTCTCAAACACTTCCTCCATATTATCTGTATATGAAGCAAACTCCTGCAATTTCTTTGCCAGATCATTTTTAATTTCAACACTTATCTGATTGGCACGTTTACCAATAATTGAAACTGTTTCATAAACATTACCAGTATCAGAACACAGATCCATCATGTCACGAGTAATGGTATTTGATGGAGCGTTTGTTTTTTTGTAATCCATAATTCTATTTTTGTAATTATTCTTTAACTTCTTTACTTGATTCTTTAAATATCTTTTCTACCTCTTTAGAGTATTTACTTTCCGGAAATTCATTTTTAAACGCATAATACTCGTCTACTGTTTCACGGAAACGATCACCCTTCTTTTCTTCAATACTTTGAATTGCCATTTCATATTTTGAACGCAACACCAAAATAGAAAGATCTTCGCGAAGCTTAGCATAAGGATAATCTTTCAATGCATTCTGTGCAGTAATTACGCAAGACTGATAATTATTGCCCATGTAATTTCCCATGTTAAAATACAACTTCGCCGACAGATACTCTTTAAGAACCAGCTTATCCTGCAAGGCAAAGATCATATCCTGAGCTTCCTGCTTCTTGGAACTTTGAGGAAAATATTCCATAAACATTTGCAGTTCCTGAATAGCTTTGTATGTTCCCGACTGGTCTAATCTAGCCTCCGGTGTATCCAGACACAAAGACTTCCCTGAATGAAAACGAGCCAACTCAGTAAAAGTACCTTTTGGGTAAGTAGTGTAATAAGTTGTAAAGTAGTGAGAAGCTGTGCTATAATCGCCTTGGTTATAATAACTCATTGCAAGCATATAAAGCGATTCTTCAGCTTTATCTGTGCCTTTAAACTGCATGATCATATCCTCAAGCAATGTTGCAGATTTACTGTATTTACCTCTGGCAAAATAGTTCTTAGCTGCCTCATATTTGTACTCATAATCAGTACTTTTCAATAATTTATTATATTCTCCGCAAGACGAGAGAGTACCAGCTATAAGTAATGTTAGGATGATATTTCTTTTCATTTCATTCAAAATAATGCGCAAAGTTACAGAATCCCTTTGAATAATACACAATTATTCAATGTTTTTTAATACAAAAATTATGATTACAAAGCGAACAACTCTTTTTAGAGTTTATATAAATCACTTGCGGCCAAAAGGTCAACCTTTTTTTCGGTCAGAACTTTTATACAAGTATCCATGTCGCTTGGCCGGATAATTACATTTGCTGTGTCATTATTGGCAAATGAATACATATATTCAATAAATACTCCGGCTTCTGATAAGTAATTGAGAACCTTTGCCAAAGCACCCGGAACGTTAGGACAGTTAATCCCCACTACGTCTGTTATATTTACAGCGAAATGATTCTCCTTGAGTACTTTATACGCTCTGTCAGGATCGGAGACGATTCCACGAAGAATACCAAAATCTGCATTCTCGGCTATGCACAAAGCTGAAAGATTAATACCTTCTTTAGCTAAAACTTCGGTGACCTCTGTAAGTCTGCCAGACTTGTTTTCCAAAAAGATAGATAATTGTTTTGCTACCATAACATTATGATTTACAATATATTAATTATGAATAGATTCACTATTGAATTAATTATAGTTTTCTGTTGTCAATTACTCGTTTGGCTTTACCTACGCTTCTTTCAATGCTGCGTGGCTCTACCAGTTTCACATCAACTCCCAGTCCAAGAACGCTCTGCAAACGAGAAGTAATCTTCTTCTTCAATGCAAGCATCTTATTAATTTCATCTGAATAATACTCAGGACGAACTTCTACTTTCAGCTCCATTCTATCGGTATTGTTCACACGATCTACAGTGAGCAGGTAATGTGGCTCAAATTCCGGCAGTTCAAGTATCACTGATTCTATCTGAGTTGGGAATACATTCACACCACGAATAATAAGCATATCGTCACTTCTTCCCAGGATACGATCCATGCGTACCAACGTACGGCCACATTCACATTTCTCATAATGAAGTGCGGTAAGGTCTTTGGTGCGATAACGAAGAAGTGGCATACCCTCTTTAGTCAAGTGAGTGAATACTAATTCTCCCGGCTGACCGGCTTCCACTGGTTGAAGTGTGTTTGGATCTACTATTTCAGGGAAGAAATGGTCCTCATTAAGGTGAGTACCGCTCTGATGCTCGCATTCAAAACCTACGCCCGGACCAGAGATTTCACTTAAACCATATATATCATAAGCCTTTATGCCTAGCTTGTCTTCAATTTCTTTACGCATGCTTTCTGTCCATGGCTCTGCACCAAAAGCACCAGCTTTGAGTTTGAAATCGGCTCTGGGAATGCCCGAATCTTTAATTGCATCGGCTATGAAAAGAGCGTATGAAGGAGTGCAACATAGAACGGTAGTTCCAAAGTCGTGCATCAACTGAATTTGTTTATCGGTGTTTCCACTCGACATAGGTATTACAGATGCACCAATGTTCTCGGCTCCATAATGAGCTCCTAGTCCACCGGTGAAGAGTCCGTAACCGTAAGCAATCTGGAATATATCTTTATTGTCGGCTCCATAAGCGGTAAAACAGCGGGAAAGGCACTCTGTCCACAGAGACAGATCTTTACGTGTATAGCCCACTACAGTTGGCTTTCCAGTTGTACCGGATGAGCCGTGGATTCTTACAATCTGTGACATAGGTACAGCACAAAGTCCAAACGGATAATTATCCCGAAGATCTGTTTTTGTGGTGAATGGAAGTTTAACGATATCTTCTATTCCATTAATATCATCTGGGGTGATGCCCAATTCCTGCATTTTTTTTCGGTAGAAAGGAGTGTTGTGGTATACATACTCCACCATTTTTTTCAATCTGATGCTCTGAATTTTGCGAAGTTCTTCGCGATTCATGCATTCGATACTTTCGTTCCAAATCATCTTATTTCGCTATGTTTTTATAGTTTTGTATCTCATTTTGCGATAAACTGATGCAAAGTAACGAAATAAATCGGAAAAACTATTATTTGTGACGAGATAATTAAAACACATCGATGAATCGGGAATTTTTATCGATTAGTCCTTTTACAACGTTTCGGCTTCCTTTTTTATTTAATAAAGGAGTGTTTTTGCACTCTTGTACAAAAGAATGCAATCTTCTGTACAAAACAATTTATCTTTTGTACAGAAGAATGAATTGTTTTGTACAAGAGAATATAAACCTTCGGCCAATGAATTAAAATACATCCCGGGTATTACACAAAATTAGTGCCAATAACCATCTTATTATATACCAAATTGTGTAACTTTACGCTTTCTAAAGAAGAATACAAGATGGATTTTGAACTAACATCAGACTACCAGCCCACGGGAGATCAACCGGAAGCTATTGCTCAGCTTACCGAAGGACTTAACAGCGGACTTCCCGCGCAAACGCTTCTTGGGGTAACCGGATCGGGGAAAACGTTTACAATTGCCAATGTGATTAAGAACGTGAATAAGCCAACCCTTATTTTGAGTCACAACAAGACTTTGGCTGCACAGCTTTATGGTGAGTTCAAAAGCTTTTTCCCTCAAAATGCGGTGGAATATTATGTTTCTTATTACGATTATTACCAGCCCGAAGCTTATCTTCCCAGCAGCGACACTTACATTGAAAAGGATTTAGCCATTAACGATGAGATAGATAAACTGCGACTGGCGGCCACTTCTTCCCTACTTTCAGGGCGTAAAGACATAGTGGTTATCTCTTCCGTGTCGTGCATTTATGGTATGGGAAATCCTTCGGACTTCTATAATAATGTAATTGACATAGAAGCCGGACGAGCCATCAACAGAAACGTTTTTCTTCGCCGATTGGTAGATAGCCTCTATTCACGCAATGATGTGGAGCTGTGTCGTGGTAATTTCCGTGTGAAGGGCGATACGGTTGATATCTTTCTTGCCTATTCCGACAATATATTAAGGGTGATTTTCTGGGGAGACGAGATTGATTCCATAGAGGAAGTAGATCCGCTGTCAGGACTAAAGATTGCATCTTATGACGCTTATAAAATATATCCGGCTAATCTCTTTATGACTACCAAAGAGAGCACAATTGGGGCCATTCATCAGATAGAAGATGACCTGACTCAACAAGTAAAATTCTTCGAGTCAATAGGAAAGCCTTATGAGGCGAAGCGCATATATGAACGGGTTACTTATGATATGGAGATGATTCGTGAGCTGGGGCATTGTTCGGGCATCGAGAATTATTCCCGATACTTTGACGGTCGTGAACCGGGCACTCGTCCTTACTGTCTGCTCGATTTCTTTCCCGATGATTTCCTTATTGTAATAGACGAGAGCCATGTTAGTGTGCCTCAGATCAGAGCCATGTATGGAGGCGACCGTGCCCGCAAAACAAACCTTGTGGAATACGGTTTCCGTCTGCCGGCTGCCATGGATAACCGTCCGCTGAAGTTTGAAGAGTTTGAAAGTATTGCCAAGCAAGTGATCTATGTCAGTGCTACTCCGGCCGATTATGAGCTGGTAAGGAGTGAAGGCATTGTAGTGGAACAGGTTATCAGACCTACCGGACTTCTTGATCCTGTTATACAGGTGAGACCAAGTATGAATCAGATTGATGATTTGATGGAAGAGATTCAACTCACGATAGAGAATGAAGAACGAGTTCTTATCACAACGCTGACCAAACGAATGGCAGAGGAACTAACAGATTATCTGTTGGGTAATGGCGTTAAATGTAATTATATTCACAGCGATGTAGATACTATGGATCGTGTGAAAATCATGGAAGATCTTCGCACGGGCATTTACGATGTACTTATCGGGGTGAACCTTCTTCGTGAAGGGCTGGACCTTCCGGAAGTTTCACTCGTGGCCATTCTCGATGCGGACAAGGAAGGCTTCCTCCGCTCCCACCGCTCGCTGACGCAGACAGCAGGACGTGCAGCCCGAAACGTGAACGGACGGGTAATTATGTACGCTGACAAGATTACGGACAGCATGAAGAAAACCATTGATGAGACAAATCGCCGCAGGGAAAAGCAGTTGGCCTACAACGAAGCCAATGGAATTGTGCCAACACAGATTAAGAAAGCTCTTAAGATGTCGGTATTCGGCGGTGGAGAAGGACAACAAATGACCAAAGTTCCTAAGGCTTATGTGGAACCAACAGGTACAAATATAGCTGCCGATCCTATTATTAAGTACATGAATAAGTCTCAGCTGGAAAAGAATATTGAGAAGATTAAAAAACAAATGCGCGATGCTGCCAAGAAGCTGGAATTCCTTGAAGCTGCTCAGTACAGGGATGAGCTTATCAAGCTGGAAGATTTACTGAAAGAGAAGTTTCCAGTATAAACACAAATAGCTTTGTATCTTAAAAGATAGTGCTGCAATACAAAATGTATATATTGTAATAATCAATAATAGAAAGGTGGTAATGATGATTAAAGCGATTGAAGCCAGAAGAAGTATCAGAAAATATAAGAATCAGGAGGTTGAGGAGGAGAAAATAATTGAGCTACTTGAAAGCGCCCGCCTTGCTCCCTCAGGTAGTAATACTCAGCCGAGCCACTTTATTGTTGTTAAATCAAAAGAGAACAGAGAAAAGATAGCCAAAGTTTCTCATAACCAGAAATGGATGCTTACTGCTCCTGTACATATAGTATGTGTGGCCGATTTGCAATGCCGGATAAAGGAAGGGCATATCTCAATAAATGAATTAAGTCCGGAAGAGGAAGTAAAACAAATTATCAGAGACACAGCCATCGCTATTGAACACATCGCTTTGCAAGCTGTAGAATCAGGATTAGGAACGTGCTGGGTTGCCTGGTATACTCAGGAAGAATTCCGACCGGTACTTAATATTCCTGAAGATAAATATGTAGTCTGCGTGCTTACTGTAGGTTATCCGGATGAAGCGCCTAATCCGCGCCCTAGAAAATCACTTAAAGAAATAGTGCATTACGAGCAATGGTAATAAAAAAAGGGCCATCAAGGAATTACTTCCCGATGACCCTTTTCAAGTTTAGTATTTAAAATTCCACAAGAATTCTGAAGACTTTTCCAGGGTTTGCAGCCCATTCTTCCATTGCTTCTAAAGCATTTTCAGGAGTTGCAATCTTAGAAATCAATTCGTCTTTAGGACAAGTTCCTTGTTGCAGGTATTTTGCCACAGCACGGAAGTCGGCAGGAAGAGCATTACGTGAGCCACGAATATCAAGTTCCTTCTGAACAAAGTATTTTGTCTGGAAAGAAACTTCACTCTTAGCGTAACCAATGCAAACCACACGGCCGGTAAATGCCACTTCATCTACAGCACATCTGTATGTGAAAGGACTACCTACAGCTTCAATCACTACATCAGGTCCAAGACCATCTGTTATCTCGAGAAGACGTTCGTGAAGGTTTTCTGTTCCTGAGTTAATGCCATAAGCTGCACCTACACGCTTTGCCAACGCAAGCTTTTCATCGTCAAGGTCAACAGCAATCACTGTTGCTCCACGTAATGAAGCTCTGACTATAGCGCCCATACCAATCATTCCACAACCAATAACCATTACAACATCAATGTCAGTTACCTGAGCACGTGACACTGCATGGAAACCTACGCTCATTGGTTCAATAAGCGCGCAGTCTCTTGGAGTGGTATCAGCAGCAGGAATTACTTTCGACCATGGAAGGGCAAGATACTCTCCCATTGCTCCGTTGCGCTGTACGCCAAATGTTTCGTTGTGCTCGCAGGCATTTACTCTTCCGTTACGGCAAGATGCACACTTACCGCAGTTTGTATAAGGATTAACGGTTACACTCATTCCAACTGTAAACCCAGCCGGAACATCCTTACCTATGCTTTCTATTACTGCACCCACTTCGTGACCAGGGATAATAGGAAGTTTTACCATGGGGTTCTTACCTAAGAATGTATTCAGGTCGGAACCGCAGAAACCTACGTATTTAATTTTAATCAAGATCTCGTCGTCTTTGACAACTGGTTTGTTTACTTCCACCACCTTTAGTTCTCCAGGGGCTGTAATTTGAATCGCTTTCATAATTATCTTATTTTAAAAAACTTTTGATTAATCAATAACTTTATAACCTTTCCAACCGTAGAAGGCACAGAAAAGAAAACAGATCAACGGAATTGCATATGCAACATAATATATCTGTGGGTTAAGCTGCATAACGTATGCCGTAAGCTGTGGCAGGCAGGCATTTCCCACAATTGCCATAACCAAAAAGGCTGAACCGCTCTTTGTGTTTGCGCCAAGATCTTTAAGTGCAAGTGAGAATTGCGTTGGGTAAATAATAGACATAAAGAATGAAATAGCCAACATTGCATAAAGACCAATCATTCCTCCGTAACACATAACAACTACACACAGGCAAACATTGACAAGCGCATATACTGTAAGCATGTTCTGTGGACGGAATCTAGCCATTAGCAATGTGCCAATCCATCGTCCGCTAAGGAAACATAACATATACAGACCAAAGAATGTTGTTGCCTTTCCTTCTGTTAATCCGGCATAAGAACAGCAATACACAAGAAACAAACTATTGATAGCAGTCTGTCCGCCATTGTAGAAGAACTGAGCAATAACTCCCCAGCGTAAATGTGAACGCTTCAACACGTTGAAATCAATCAGCTTACCTGTCTTTGTTTCACCTTCAACAGTGTTTCCTTCTTTGATCTTTGGCAAATGAGAGAAGACGAAAACAACAGCAATAATGATCAATGCACCGGCAAGGATTAAATAAGGAAGCTTCATTGCATCTGTTTCAATCTGAATATAACCATCCCAACCGCCAGTATAATTAGCCGGAAGAGTTTCACGGGTATAATGATTGCCGCTCAGCACCAGTTTACTGAGAAACATGGCAGAGATGAACGCTCCTAACCCATTAAATGATTGTGCAAGGTTCAGTCTTCTTGAAGCCGTGGCCGGATCTCCCAACGCTGTTACGTAAGGATTGGCTGCTGTCTCCAGAAAACACATACCTGTAGCGATGATAAAGAAAATAGTAAGGTATGCCCAGTAAGCTTTGAATATAGCTGCCGGGAAGAAAAGCAATCCACCAAAAGCAGCAAGCAAAAGTCCCAGAATAATACCCGACTTATAGCTATACCTTTTCATAAACATAGCAATAGGTATAGGGAAAACAAAGTAAGCAAGCCAGTAAGCAGTTTCAGTAAATGAAGCCTGAAAAGTACTCAACTCGCATGTTTTCATCAACTGCCTGATCATAGTTGGCAAAAGATTACTACTGATAGCCCAAAGAAAGAACAAACTAAAGATAAGAGCTAAAGGCAGCGCGTTACTTTTTTTATCTAAATTCATAATTTTTATTTATTGTGTTTTTCTATTCAGACATGTTTTTAATGTACGGCAGCTCTACAAGATCCTTGAATCCATAGAACTTCTCTGCATTCTTTCCAAGGAAAAGGGCCTTTTCATTGTAAGAAAGTTCATTTGACTTCAGAATAAAGTCATAAGACATCTTATAAGTAATAGCCGTAATTGTGCGCGGGTAATCTGATCCCCACATCAGTTTCTCCATTCCTACAAGGTCGGCTGCTTCTTTAATAGCCTTCACTGCGCCATTGAAAGGATAGAACTCATCATTGAAAAGCCAGGTTATACCACCCGATTCAATCATTACATTCGGATATCGGGCAAGTTTAATCTGCTCCAGCCAATCGGGCATAGTAACCATTGCAAAGTGTCCGATGGCAACTTTCAGATTGGGACATTCCTTGATTACCTCTTCCAGCTCTCCGGTTTGCGTTGCTCCGTCAGCCAGATCTATTGAAAGCATAATGCCATTATCCTCCATATAGTGGAACATCTGCATCATCTCTTCACAGTTCAGGTAAACCCTTCCCTCTTTCAGAAGCAATCTCTGAGCAGGAATCTTTATTGCTTTGAAGCCAGCTGCGATTAGTTCCTTTGCCTGAGCTAAATATCCCGGGCGGCGAAACTCGCACATTCCACAGACAAAGAATCTGCTGGGATACTTATGCATTACTTCCAAAAGGTAATCATTCTGTATTCCGTCAATATACTCCTGAGTTACTACAGCTGCCGACACCTGAGCATAATCCATGTTTGAAAGGAACACTTCGGCACTGTTCTTTCCGTCAATCATAAACGGAGGAACCATCTGACGGACCTCATCCATGAAGAATGAACGTCCGTTTTCCATGGTGCGGATAGGTAATCCGTTGACCTCAGTATCTTGTTTCAGCCACAGATGACTATGTGCATCTATTATTTTATAATCTAATTTAAAGTCCATAATCCTTTGAAGGCTTAAGAATTAGACCAACTTACACGTTTCTGATCGCCAATGATGTCCTGCACTTCTTCAACCAGTTTCCAGTCGATTGGCTCATTTACAAATTCAATATTCTTAAGAACATTAGCAGGATTAGCAGAGCTAAACAAAGTACTTGCAATACGTGGATTGCTTACTGAGTACTGAATAGCTAGTTTTTCGATAGGATAATTCTTTGAAGTACAGTGTTGAGCAGCCTTTGCGCAAGCTTCTACCAATGAAGCCGGAGCCGGATGCCATGTTGGAACACCACGTTGTGAAAGTAATCCCATTGACAGTGGAGATGCGTTAATAACACCAATATTCTTTGATTCAAAATAATCAAGGAAATCAGCTAGTTTATCATCGTTCAAACAGTAATGGCAGAAATTAAGTACACTTTCTACAGTTCCTTCCGGTACACGGTCAATTACCCACTTCAGGTTTTCCAACTGAAGGTCTGTAATACCAACGTGTTTCACAATTCCTTTTTCACGCAAAGCAACTAAAGCAGGAAGTGTTTCGTTAACCACCTGATTCATATCAGAGAATTCAATATCGTGAACGTTAATCAAATCAATGTAATCAACATGAAGACGCTCCATACTCTCGTAAACACTTTCAGTAGCTTTCTTTCCGGAATAATCCCACAAGTTTACGCCATCTTTACCATAACGACCTACCTTTGTAGAAAGGTAATAATCTGAACGGTTCATATCTTTTAAAGCTTTTCCTAATACGGTTTCTGCTTTGTAATGTCCATAATAAGGAGATACATCGATGAAGTTCAATCCGTTTTCTACAGCTGTAAATACAGCTTTGATTCCTTCAGCTTCACGAATATCGTGAAACACTCCACCTAATGACGATGCTCCGAAGCTAAGACTGGAAACTTTCATTCCTGTCTTTCCTATTTCCTTGTAATCCATGGTTTTAATTTTATAAAGATTATTTTGAATCAAAAATAGATGTTTATCAATGATGTAGATATGCTTTCTCCTGAAAAACTTACGCAAAGCTTTGCGTAAAGCAAATATTTAGTAATTTTGAGCCTGAATTAAGTTATTGATTTTTATTCGCATATACGGAAATGAATGCAATGAACAAGAAAAAACATGTGTCACTCAAACAATTAGCAGCAGAACTAGGTGTTTCAATTTCTACTGTATCAAGAGCTTTAAAGGGAAGTCCTGAGATTAGCCATGATATGATTGAGCGCGTTAAAGCATTGGCTAAAGAGCTAAACTACCGTCCGAATCCTTTTGCCATCAGCTTATTGAAAGATACTCCGAGAATCATTGGCATTATTATTCCTGATATAGTTACTCATTTCTACTCTTCCATAATCAGCGGGATAGAAGATGTTGCCACACAAAACGGATATTTTGCCATTATCACCTCTTCCTATGAGCAATATGAACGCGAGAAACAATGTGTTGATCATCTGGTTAATACAAGAGTGGAAGGTATTATTGCTTGTTTATCGCAAGAGACAAAGGATTTCAGCCATTTTGAGAATCTGGCCAATGCTAACATTCCAATTGTTTTCTTCGATAGGGTTTGTCTGACTAACCTATTCTCTTCCGTAGTTGCTGATAACATTGAATCGGCCAAACAAGTTACCCTCCACTTATTGGAAAACAACTCTAAAAGAATAGGTTTTATAGGGGGAAGCAATCATATGGATATTGTTAAGCAACGGAAACATGGTTATCTGGAAGCATTGAGAGAAAAAGGAATTCCCATTGAACGCGAACTGGTGGTCTGCGAAAAAATGACCTATGATGAAGGAAGAGAGGCAGCCCGCAAACTATTATCTCTCCCTAATCCGCCGGATGCAATTGTTGCGATGAACGATGCTCTTGCCTTTGCCGCCATGAAAGAAATAAAGCAGCAACACCTACGAATTCCGGAAGACGTTGCTTTGGTTGGTTATACAGACGAGTTGCATGCCTGTTATGTGGAACCCAATCTGACAGCGGTTACTCACCAGACATACAAGATGGGAGAAGCGGCATGTAATCTGCTACTTAACCAACTTAAAGATGGAGGGGAAATAAAACAAGTTATTATTCCCACCCAACTTCAGATCAGAGATTCTTCTATTAAAATTCAATAAAAGTAGAGCAACTCACGCATGTCGGGCAAACCGTTCTTAAATCATTAATAACCAATAAAACAAAAAGCACTCAACTTCTGTATTGAAGCCGCGCGCTTGTATAATGGTCACGCACTTGCGGGCGCTTCTTTCTGAATTATATATTAAATCCAGGCGTTTACTATCTCGGCCACATACATTTGGTGGAAATTGCCATGTGTATTATACCATCTGTCAATGAATTCAGGATCGGCAAAGCCTTCTTTCTTGATAAGATCAGAATAGAGTTTCTTGCATTCCAGTGTAATGCGGGATTGTTCGAAAGTAACATTGCCAAGCTCAGTAAAATGAGGGACTAATCCGGTTTCTTTTACTTTATCAATATCACGACCGGACTTGCTGCCACAAATCTTATGAATATCTTTATTGTCCATGCCCAGGAAAGAAATGGTGAAATAATCTTTGTCCTCAATAAATTCAAAAGTATATCTTTCCGGACGAATAAATATATAAACTACAGGCTTATTCCAAAGATATCCTATCCCACCCCAACTGGCAGTCATCATGTTAAACTTTTCTTTATCTCCTGCCGTTACAAGCATCCATTCATTACTGATTGTTTCAAAAAAGTTCTCGGTTAGTTTGCTTGGTTCTATTCTTTCCATTCTTGTTCTTATTTAAATGATTCAAATATATATTTTAAGTTTGCTTTGCAATATAATGAATAATGAGTTTTTAAAAGATAAGTTATCTTAGTTAATCACTTAATATTCTATTAATTGCAAACAAAGATTCCTGATACAAGACTATATTATTCAGATAAAGTAAAGGTAGTAATACATAAATAAAGGTAAAGCAAAAAACTTATTAATTTTCGTCCTCTTCCGGATTAAAGGCTTTAGTCTGACTTTCAAAAGCTGAACAAAAGAGTCCCCTTATTCTTCCTCTTCTTTTTCTTCTTCGATGATTCTTGCAGTTTCCACCTTTTCCAATCGGGCCCTCATCTTTGACATGGCGGACTTCCTTATACGCAATGTCATAATGCAATCCATATCGTAAGTCTGGCTCAGGATTTCAGGTTCCTCTTCTTTTACTACTCTCATAATATCATTCATAAAAGGATATTCAAAAGAGACGGTAATATCTTCATCTACAGTCTTTTCAATAATGGTGGCAGCAGCAATAGCTTCTGCAGCAGCAGCCTTATATGCAACAATCAATCCACTGGTTCCCAGCTTTATTCCACCAAAGTAACGGACTACAATAATCAGAATATCAGTCAGCTCATTGGAGTTTATTTGTCCGAGAATAGGTTTTCCGGCTGTACCCGATGGTTCTCCATTATCGTTTGCACGGAAATCTTTCCTTTCATGCCCCAACATATAAGCATAACAAACGTGACGGGCATCGTAGTATTTCTTTTGATATTGCTCGAGATAACCTTTTATCTCTTCAATGGTACGCACAGGTAAGGCAATAGCTATAAACTTACTCCGCTTCTCTGTATAAATACTCTCAGAGATATCGGTTATTGTTTTATAAGTATCGTCATCTACCATCATTGCGCAAATATATGAAAATATAAATTCAAAAAAAACACCACAGGTTGTCTTCTAACACTGTCTTTTATTAATAATAAAAAATACAGTATTCAAAGCAATCTGTGGTGAAAATATAAATTAGCTAAGTTTGTGGATAACCAATCCGGAACGGAGTTTAGGTTCAAACCAAGTTGTTTTAGGAGGCATAATGTTACCACTATCTGCAATATCCATTAATTGTTTCATGGAAACAGGATAAAGCGCAAGTGCAACTTTCATTTCACCACTGTCTACTCTCTTGCTTAATTCGCCCAAGCCACGGATTCCACCAACGAAATCAATACGCTTGTCTGAGCGAAGATCCTTGATGCCAAGAACTTCATCCAGAATCAAGTTAGACGAAATGGTTACATCAAGCACACCAATAGGATCATTATCGTTATAAGTTCCTTGTTTGGCAGTGAGGCTATACCATTTTCCTTCCAGATAAATAGCAAAATTATGCAAAGCATCAGGTTTGTAAATCTCTGTTCCCTTTTCTTCTACAATGAAATTCTTCTCTAATGCAGCAAGGAAAGCTTGCGGAGTAAAGCCATTAAGATCTTTCACCACACGGTTATAATCAATGATAGTCAGTTGATTAGCAGGGAAACAAACAGCCATAAAGAAGTTATATTCTTCGTCTCCTTTGTGATTAGGATTCTGCTTAGCCTTCTCTGCACCTACTAATGCAGCAGCAGCCGAACGATGGTGACCATCGGCAATATACAAAGCAGGCATTGCTGCAAATTGCTTGGTAATAGTTGCAATGTCAGCATCTTCATCTATTATCCAGAACTGGTGACCAAAGCCATCTCCCGGAGCAATAAATTCATTGACTGGCTTGTTTGCAGTATACTTCTTAACTATTGCATCCAATTCGTCATTATCAGGATAAGCAAAGAACACCGGTTCAATATTCGCATTATTCACACGAACATGTTTCATTCGGTCTTCTTCTTTATCACGACGGGTAAGTTCGTGCTTCTTTATAGATCCGTTCATATAATCGGCAACAGAAGCACAAACAACCAAACCATACTGAGTTTTGCCG
>Ga0183099_1000475_pt1 | contig 29382 bp, 26 predicted proteins | sample Biomet1_FD_127788 | JGI IMG/M metagenome (GOLD analysis project Ga0183099, IMG submission 127788) | Microbial communities from bioreactor (seeded with anoxic lake sediment) at LBNL, California, USA - Biofuel metagenome 1 | ecosystem: Engineered > Bioreactor > Anaerobic > Unclassified ...
ATATATACGCCGGATTTAAACCTGTTAATGGCATTGAATGGCAAAAGGCTAACGGAATTGAAGCTGAATGGAAAACTCCGGAGCACATAAACGTAAAGCCTGTTTACACTAAAGAAGACCTTGAAGGGATGGAACATCTCGATTTTGCTGCAGGTATCCCTCCTTATCTTCGTGGCCCTTACTCAGTAATGTACACTCTTCGCCCATGGACAATCCGTCAATATGCAGGATTCTCTACTGCTGAAGAATCAAATGCTTTTTATCGACGCAACCTGGCATCCGGACAAAAAGGTTTGTCAGTAGCATTCGACCTTCCTACTCATCGTGGATATGACCCTGATCACGAACGTGTTGTTGGTGATGTTGGTAAAGCCGGAGTATCTATCTGTTCACTTGAAAACATGAAAACATTGTTCGATGGTATTCCATTGAATAAAATGTCTGTTTCAATGACAATGAACGGAGCTGTTCTTCCAATCCTTGCATTCTATATCAATGCCGGATTGGAACAAGGAGCCAAACTTGAAGAAATGGCCGGGACTATCCAGAATGATATTCTGAAAGAATTCATGGTTCGTAATACATACATCTACCCACCTGCATTCTCCATGAAAATTATCTCTGATATTTTCGAGTATACTTCGCAGAAGATGCCTAAGTTCAATTCAATATCTATTTCCGGATATCACATGCAGGAAGCTGGTGCTACCGCAGATATCGAATTAGCATATACACTGGCAGATGGTATGGAATATCTTCGTGCCGGAGTAGCTGCAGGCATTAATATTGATGCATTCGCACCTCGCCTTTCTTTCTTCTGGGCTATCGGTACCAACCATTTCATGGAAATTGCAAAAATGCGTGCTGCCAGAATGCTGTGGGCAAAGATTGTAAAACAATTCAATCCTAAGAATCCAAAATCTTTGGCTTTGCGTACTCATAGCCAGACTTCAGGTTGGTCATTAACAGAACAGGATCCTTTCAATAATGTTGGTCGTACCTGTATCGAAGCTATGGCTGCGGCTCTTGGACACACTCAGTCTCTTCACACTAATGCATTGGACGAAGCAATTGCTCTTCCAACCGATTTTTCTGCACGTATTGCTCGTAATACTCAGATTTATATTCAGGAAGAAACATACATCTGTAAGAATGTTGACCCATGGGGTGGTTCTTACTATGTAGAAACCCTGACTAATGAATTAGCTCACAAAGCATGGGAATTAATTGAAGAAGTGGAGAAACTTGGTGGTATGGCTAAAGCCATTGAAACTGGCGTACCAAAGCTTCGTATTGAAGAAGCTGCTGCTCGTGCTCAGGCTCGTATCGACTCTGGTTCTCAAACCATTGTAGGTGTTAATAAGTACCGTCTGGAAAAAGAGGATCCCATTGATATTCTTGAAATTGATAATACTGCTGTTCGCATGGAACAGATTGAAAGATTAAAAGAATTGAAAGAGGGACGTGACGAAGCTAAAGTACAAGCTGCACTCAATGCATTGACCAAGTGTGTGGAAACTAAAGAAGGTAATCTTCTTGAGCTAGCTGTTGAAGCTGCAAGGGTCAGAGCAACATTAGGTGAAATATCTTATGCTTGTGAAAAAGTTGTAGGACGTTATAAAGCTGTAATTAGAACTATATCAGGCGTGTATTCATCAGAAAGTAAAAACGATTCAGACTTCAAACGTGCATGTGAACTTGCAGAGAAGTTTGCAAAGAAAGAGGGACGTCAACCTCGTATCATGATTGCTAAAATGGGACAGGACGGTCACGACCGCGGTGCCAAAGTAGTTGCAACAGGTTATGCCGACTGTGGTTTTGATGTGGATATGGGACCATTGTTCCAAACTCCGGCAGAAGCTGCCCGTGATGCTGTTGAAAACGACGTTCATGTAGTGGGTGTTTCTTCATTGGCTGCAGGTCACAAGACTTTGATACCTCAGATCATTGACGAATTAAAAAGACTGGGACGTGAAGACATCCTTGTAATAGCCGGTGGTGTTATCCCTGCACAGGACTATGACTATCTGTATCAGGCAGGTGTAGCCGCAATATTCGGTCCAGGTTCGCCAGTAGCAAAAGCTGCTTGTCAGATCCTTGAGATTCTGCTTGAAGAAGAATAGGATTTTCTATCTATAACTATAAAAGGCGCGGAAATAAAAACTTCCGCGCCTTTCTTATTATCTGATCATCAAAATATTTTTGATTTTTTCTTCAGGGTATAACCTGGAATTTATTCACCAATCATTTTATTTTATTGCTCAAAGAATCTTGATCCATTCACCAATAAAAAAGGAAGCATTGGGCAATAAATATCACTCAATAGCTTATTCTATAATACCAAACAAGCGATCACGAAGAATATAACATCCGCCTATTACTCCTGCTTTATCACCCAGTTCTCCTATCTTCAATTTCATGTCCTGTAATACCAGATTCAGGGAATACTTATGAAGAGCCGTTTCAATAGGCAATGTTAAGTAAGTTCCGCAGTCGGCCATCTCTCCTCCCAGAATTACAAGCTCAGGATTAAAGATATTCAATAACAGAGACATATAATGTCCCAGCTTTTCTCCAACCTCTTCTATCACTTCAATAGCAAGAAGATCTTCATGCTTTGTTGCAGCACGAATAATATCATACATATTAATATTATTAACCTCTTTCTGGCTAGTTACTATAGAAGTAGAACCTTCTGCTAACTTTTCTTTAAAACGTCTAACTAAGGCCTGACCAGATATTTCTGTTTCCAGACATCCTTTTTTACCACATTGACAAAGTATCTGATTATCGAGCACAGGGCTATGTCCAAATTCACCTGAGAAACCAGACATACCGTAGTACAGCATACCATTACAAATCATTGATATACCAAATCCCCAATTCAAGCTAATATAGATAACATCTTTTTCTGAAGATAAAGCGCCAGCTCCACAGCAATATTCGCCATATCCCATTGCACGGGAATCATTTTCAATAAAAGTTTTTATCCCAATTCTACTTTCAATAAGGTTGCTTAACGGTTCTGATTCAGAAGAGAAGTAGCTATCACTATACCCTTTTGCTGAATTAGTCCGTCCACTCAGAACCACGCATGCCCCAAGAATCTTACTTTTATCTAGACCAGATTTATCAATAAATTCATTAATAAGATGACATAAACCGTCTAATGATTCTTGTGTATTCTTTAACACAAAATCTATTCGTGTAGAAAGTTCTAAAAATTCATTTTTAAAATTCTGCAGACCAATGCTAACGCAATCTCGTCTGACATCCACACCCAGAAAAAAAGCCGAATTCGGATTAATACAATAAATTGAAGGACGACGTCCTCCGGCTGTATCTATTTTCCCTTTTTCAAAAGCAATTCCTTCTTCTATTAACTCAACTACAACTTTTGTTACAGTAGGAACACTAAATTCTGTTTCTTTACAAATATCTGCTATAGTTGTACCTTCCTCGAGCATCAGCTGTTGGATAACACTTTTTTTAAGCCGAGCCATTTTTAATGCAGAAAGAGCCATTCCTTCCTGCGAATCAAACAATTTAGAAAGAATCATAACTTATATCCCCAAGATTAATTACTTTAAGTTTACAAATTTAATGCAATAAAATGGTTTAACACACTTTTTAACCATGATTAACCATATTTCCCTTCTGAATATTATAAATAAGTCTGCCATATTGCTCATTTCTGATGAATTAATTACCTTTGTCACCTTAATACAAAACAAAAAAGATGATAGTTTGCATTGCCGAAAAGCCGAGTGTTGCACGAGATATTGCTGATATTCTAGGAGCAAGGAATAAGAAAGATGGATACATTGAAGGTAACGGATACCAAGTTACCTGGACATTCGGGCACTTATGCACACTAAAGGAGCCACACGAATATACTCCTGAATGGAAAAGATGGAGTTTGGCTAATCTACCCATGATTCCTCCTCGTTTTGGTATTAAAATAATTGAATCACCTTCTATCGAAAAGCAATTCAAAATAATTGAAAGCCTGATGTCTCACGCTGATGAGATCATAAATTGTGGTGATGCCGGGCAGGAAGGAGAATTAATTCAACGATGGGTGATGCAAAAAGCCGGAGTAAAATGTCCGGTAAAAAGATTATGGATTTCTTCACTCACAGAAGAATCCATTCGGGAAGGTTTTGCTAAACTAAAAGACCAGTCTGAGTTTCAGTCTCTCTATGAAGCCGGATTATCCCGCGCCATTGGTGACTGGACTTTAGGCATGAATGCCACAAGATTATATACTTTAAAATATGGGCAGAACAGGCAAGTATTATCTATAGGACGTGTACAAACTCCCACCTTGGCACTTATTGTAAACCGCCAACTGGAAATAGAGAACTTTAAACCGGAACCCTATTGGGAACTGAAGACAATATACAGAGAAACAACATTTTCAGCAACCAAAGGTAAATTCACTTCTAAAGAAGAAGGTTACGAGTTTCTTGAGAAAGTAAAGTATTCAGATTTCATGATTACGGATGTTTCAGCAAAGAAAGGCGTTGAATATGCCCCAAGACTTTTTGACCTGACTTCTTTGCAGGTGGAATGCAATAAAAAATTTGGTTATTCTGCAGACGAAACACTCAAACTTATTCAATCACTTTATGAGAAGAAAGTGACTACCTATCCACGTGTAGATACCACCTTTCTAAGTGATGATATTTATCCGAAATGTCCTGCCATATTAAAAGGGATAAAAGGCTATGCAGCGCTCACTGCTCCTTTGGAAGGAAACAAGCTATCAAAGTCAAAGAAGGTCTTTGATAGCTCAAAAGTTACTGACCACCACGCTATTATTCCTACCGGAGTACACCCAATGAATCTTTCCGATATGGAACGGCGGGTATTTGATATGATTGCACGACGTTTTATAGCGGTATTCTATCCCGACTGTAAGGTATCCACAACAACCGTACTTGGTGAGGTGGAAAAGATTGAATTCAAAGTGACCGGCAAACAAATATTAGAACCGGGATGGAGAGTTGTATTTGCCAAAGAACAGTCGGATGAGAAAGATGATGACGAACGTACACTTCCTGCTTTTATTAAGGGAGAAAGTGGACCGCATCAACCTGATCTGAATGAAAAGTGGACTCAGCCGCCTAAGCCTTATACAGAAGCCACTCTTTTACGGGCCATGGAAACTGCCGGTAAACTTGTGGACAATGATGAATTGCGTGATGCCTTGAAAGAAAACGGTATTGGTCGGCCTTCAACGCGCGCTGCTATTATTGAGACATTATTTAAAAGGAACTATATCCGCAAGGAAAAAAAGAACTTAATAGCCACCCCAACCGGTGTTGAGTTAATTCTGATTATTCATGAAGAGCTTTTAAAATCTGCAGAGCTGACAGGTATCTGGGAAAAGAAACTGCGGGAAATTGAAAAGAAAAACTACGAAGCTAAAACATTCCTCGAAGAACTAAAACAAATGGTAACGGAGGTGGTCAATAATGTTTTATCCGATAACACAAACAGACATATCACAATTCAGGAAGCTGTTAAAGAGGAAATAAAAAAAGAGCCGAAGAAGCGTGAACGAAAACCTACAACTCCGAGAGTTAAAAAGGAGGTTAAACCCTCATTAAAAGAAAATACTGAAAAGAATGACAATTTAGTTGGTCAACCATGTCCACTCTGTGGCAAAGGATTGATCATTAAAGGCAAAGCTGCTTATGGCTGTTCGGAATGGAAGGCCGGATGTGCTTTCAGAAAAGGGTTTGAAGAGTAAAACACATAAGGTCACCTTATACAGAATTTCATATCACTTTTAGTAAAACGTTTAAAGCTTGATTAAATTTTAGCCGGAGAAACTTTTTAGATTCTGATATGATATATTACGGGGTACATTTAGTGGTAAAGGAGCCATTTCTCACAACTAGAATCACCTCTGAATAAAGCTTAAACAGGTTCTTAATTATTCCAACCTAAATAACAAAACGCTTTTAAGAGTAAGAATACAGCCATAAATCACAATAAACCAGCTAAGATATAGTTATTATAAAGAACAGTCCATCATCAATATAATGAAACAGATTCTTAGTTCCATCGCCATCTTTTTTCTCCTGCTTTTATTTCTCCAGTCATGTGGGTGGGAAAGCAGCATTAAGAAAGGAAACCAAAGTTATGCTTTGGGTGAATATTATGATGCGGCTAAATATTACAAAAAGGCTTATTCCAGCTTACCTTCTAAAGAGCGTAAAAGAAGAGGAGAAGTTGCTTATAAAATGGCCGATTGCTACCGGCTGACCAACTATACCGTCCGGGCCAAAGGTGCATATATGAATGCTGTTCGTTATAAATATTCGGATAGCATTGTTTTCTTTTATCTGGCTGAATCAGAACGAAAAAGTGCTGATTATAAATCTGCAATCAAGAACTACGAACTCTATTTATCTCACAAGCCTAGTGATATTCTTGCCCGAAATGGATTAAAGTCCTGCACCCTTGCTTTGGAATGGAAGAAAGATCCCACGAGATACATCGTGCATAAGTTCCCTGCTTTTAATTCCAACCGCTGTGATTATTCACCCATGTATGCAGGTAAAGAGACCGATCAGATCTATCTCACTTCAACCCGTGATAAGGCGAAAGGGAACAATTTGAACGGTATCACAGGAATGAAAAGCGCCGATGTATTTATCGCCAAAAAGAATGAAAAGAAAATATGGCAGCTACCCGAAGCTATTGAGTCGGAAATAAATACAGAATTTGAAGACGGGGCATGTTCCTTTACCGCAGATGGAAAAACAATGTACTTTACCCGTTGCCGGATTGAGCCTAACTCTCCTGTTTCGGCTGAAATATTTGTTTCCCAACGAAGTGGAGCAACCTGGGGATCTCCTCAGAAATGTCAGATTATTAAAGACTCCTTATCTTCTTTAGCTCACCCCGCTATTTCACCTGATGGACATTATCTCTATTTCACCTCCGACATGCCTGGTGGATATGGTGGTAAAGATATCTGGAGGGTACCTGTTTCTAATTCTGGATTTGGTGCCGTAGAGAATCTTGGAGATGCAATCAACACTCCGGGAGATGAAATGTTCCCCACAATGAAAGGTAACAGCGATTTATATTTTTCATCTGACGGACATCCCGGAATGGGCGGACTAGACATTTTTCACGCTCAACAAGACAGCGAAGGAAACTGGACAATTGAGAATATGAAATCGCCGGTAAACTCACAGGGTGATGATTTTGGTATGACATTTGAGCCGGAACAACAAAGAGGATTTTTTAGTTCTAACCGGGGTGATGCCCGTGGTTGGGATCATATTTATACTTTTGAGCTGCCCAAACTTACCCATACTGTTACTGGTTGGATATATGACAAAGAGGGAGATGCCCTAACCGAAGCAACAGTAAACATTGTGGGAAAGGATGGAACTAATCTGAAAGTCAGTGTAAAAGGAGATGGTTCATTCACTCAGGAGTTAAAGCGGGGACAAACTTATGTTATGCTGGCCAACTGCAGGGGCTACATGAATTTCAAACAAGAGCTTACCACTGATACCATTAACGAGAACAAAAATTATGAATTAGAATTTCCTCTTGCTTCCATTAGCCGACCTGTACTTATAGACAATATCTTTTATGAATTTGATAAAGCTACCCTGACAAATGAATCGACTAAGGCACTTAATGAATTAATCAAGTTATTGAACGATAATCCAAACGTAACAATTGAGCTAAGTGCTCATTGTGATTACAAAGGTAATGACGTTTATAATGAATCACTTTCACAGCGCCGTGCAGAATCAGTTGTTAAGTACCTTATATCAGGAGGGATTGAAAAAGAGCGGCTCACCGCAAAAGGATATGGAAAAAGTCAACCTAAAATAATAAATAAACGTTTGGCTAAAAAACTTCCAACCTTTAAAGAAGGAGATGTATTGACTGAAGAATTTATCCGTAAGCTTCCTAAAGAACTGCAGGAAATATGTAACGCTATGAACAGACGAACTGAGTTTAAAGTTTTAAGAACAACCTACAAGCTATACAAATAAATATCTCACTTTCTGGTACTCTTACCAGAAAGTGAGATAATATGAAATAATATATATAAAATGAGAATTTATTTCAGAGCAATATATCCAACCTTGTCAACAATATCCTGACCTTGAGCTGATTCTACAAAATTAATAAAAGGAGTTAGCTTAGCTGCATTCTTCTTATCATAGTAGAAGAAAAGAGGGCGAACTATAGGATAAGTTTTATTCTTAGCTGTTGCTACTGATGGAGCAACAAAGTTTTTACCATCATAAGAAACCTTGATTGCTTTTACATCTTTCTCAACGTAAGCTAAACCAACGTAACCAATTGCACCTTTAGTCTGACTAACTGACTGAATAATAGCTCCTGTTGCAGGCATAGAAAGAATATTTTTTTTGTAGTTCTTATTCTTCAATACATGTTCTTTGAAGAATTCATAAGTACCTGAACTAGTTTCTCTTGAATAAGCAACAATTGCTAAATCTGCTCCACCAACTTGTTTCCAGTTAGTAATTTTACCAGTAAAAATGTCTTCCAATTGTTGGCGGGTAAGTTCACTTACTTTATTACTTGGATTAACAACTACAGCCAATGCATCAAAAGCAATAATCTTTTCAACAGGAGATTTACCTGCTTGTTGGAATTTCACCTTTTCATCAAATTTAATTTTACGAGATGCTGAAGCTATATCTGTTGTTCCTGCAAGTAAAGCTGCGATACCAACTCCACTACCACCACCAGTTACGGTAATATTTCCACCTTTCTTATTGAAAACCTCGGCCTCTTTCTGAGCCAATGGTAACACAGTATCACTACCTTTTACACGTTGAGCAAATGATCCCTGAGCTATGCTGCAGATCAATGCAATTGCTAAAATAATCTTTTTCATCTTTATATTTTATTATTAAAGTATTTATCAATTAAAATTTATATTGTAATCTTACTGTGAAAATGTTGTCTTTTAAATCAGAATTATAGCCTGAAAGGTTTTTAGATTTTTCATTAAAGGCCATGTCATAGTATGCCATTAATCTGAAGTTGTTGTTCATTCTGTAAAGATATCCAAATCCGATATTATGTCTTGCAACATCACCTTTACCTGTACCTCCAAGACCTACTTCATCACCAGACAACTTTGTATTTGGATCATAAGCATCATATCTTGCTACTAAAGAGTGTTTTGATTGTCCCAAGTCCTGGATTAAATAGATGTTATAACTCATAAAGTTACGACGGTAAGTGTCTGTTGTAGGCAGAGCAGAAGCATTAGGGCTCTTTGAGTCACCCAGTGCACCTGGTTGTTTTCCTGCAACCATTTCAGCGCGTAAGGTTGTCATACCAGCTCCTGTAGTTAAAAGTAATTGTCCATCAAGACCATAATAAGTACGATCAGAGTAACCACCAACTTTTGCATCAGCTACTTTAACAAACTGGTTTCCAGACATCTCATATACATTAGCAGTTCCTTGATATGTGCCTCCTAAATATAATGAAGCACCAAGTCCGAACTGAACATCGTTATAACTCTTCTTATAAGTCAAGTGAGAAATCCAATCCTTTCTGTTGTGAGTATCTTGTTTCATACCATTACCGGCAAACAATCCTGTTTCAAGTTTAAATACATCCCATGGATTTCCTTTAGGAGCCTGAAATGTAAACATACCCCCTAAATCAACTTCATTTGGGAAAAGGTTGTTACATGCAGTACTTCTTTCCGGAGTTTCGAGAGAACTTGATGAATAAGGAATTTCATTTCCGAATGGTCGGTTAGCAATACCAGCCTGTAGTGAAATCCATTTAGTCCATGGATCTGTTACACTAAAATATAATTCCTTTACTTCAACGGCCTTTTCTGTCATTTCAAACTGAGCAACAGCCATATTAGGTGCACCTTCAAATAAATCTGAATAAGCAAATTTTAAACGGCCACGACGAATTCCTATACGTGTGTAATTATCTTCCGTACTAGCTTTTGCTGCTCCTACTTTCAGACTGGCATCCTTTTGACCAAACTGCAGATCACTCTGAATGTAACCTGAAATCTTTAATTTATTTAAGTTATCAACGAGCGAGCCTATTCTTTCAGTCTCTGCCTGTGTTTTTTCGAGCGGTGTTAATTCAACCTCCTGAGCCATTGCCGACAGTGTTGAGAAACATAAGAGAGAGCAAACTAAAATCTTTTTCATACCTAAATTTTTGTTATTAATTTGATACTGCAAAGTAAGTTCAGAAACATTTCATTTTTATTTCGCATCAATTACGTTATAAAGACAATAATGTTACTAATATATTACAACGATTAACAAACACTTATTGTTTATTATAAATCAAGCAATTACACTTTCATTTCTTAGTTAAAGGGAATTTTTATACCTTTGCATTTCCATAAAATATCACCATCCAGAATTAATTAACAAGAAGATGAATATCAACAGGAACAAGTGGGGCAGTAATAGTCTGTATCACATTATGGCATTATTTACTGTAATCATTTGGGGAACTACATTTATATCAACCAAAGTGCTCATTAAACAAGGACTCTCTCCCGAAGATATTCTTTTCTATCGTTTTATGATTGCATACATCTGCATCTGGACCATTTGTCCACGCAAGTTATTTGCAAATAATCTGAAAGATGAACTTTTATTCATCACAACAGGTTTGTGTGGTGGCTCTCTCTATTTTATTGCAGAGAACAGAGCATTAGGAATTACTTTAGCTTCTAATGTATCTCTTATTGTGTGCACCACCTCTATCTTCACTGCTATTCTATCTCATCTGTTTATAAAAGGAGAAAAACTAAAAAAGAATCTTATATATGGTTCTTTTATCGCTTTGGCAGGAGTAGCCTTTGTTGTATTCAACGGTAGTTTCATCCTGAAAATTAATCCTGTGGGAGATCTTCTGACAATCACAGCTGCGTTAATGTGGGCTTTTTACAGCATTATCTTAAAAAAGCTGGACAAGAAGTATTCAACTTTACTGATTACCCGGAAAGTATTCTTTTACGGAATAGTAACACTGTTACCTACATTTCTTATTTCTCCGTTGTCAACAGATACCCACGTATTATTTCAACCAATAGTTCTGGGAAATTTTATTTTTCTTGGAATAGTAGCCTCTATGCTTTGCTATATTCTATGGAATATGTCTATTAAACATTTAGGAGCCGCACGTACCACAAACTACGTATACGTTGTTCCGTTAGTAACGCTCATCACCTCTTCCATAATTATAAATGAGACAATCACCGTTTTTGCAGTAACGGGAGCACTGCTCATATTAAGCGGAGTATATATTGCGGAACGGGGATTTCACTGGCCTAAATAATTCTCATAAAAACACAAACAAAGATAAAGCAAAGGTTATCCTTCCAAGCCGCATCTGCTTCAAATAATTCAGCAAAAGAAACTCGTATTGGAACTTTTTCATTAAGTTTGCAAACGGAAATTAAGAAACAGCCATGAAACAATATTTGGATTTACTCGACAGAGTTATGAAAGAAGGTGCCCGTAAAGATGATCGTACGGGGACTGGTACTATTAGTGTATTTGGACATCAGATGCGCTTTAATATGGATGAAGGTTTTCCATGCCTCACCACAAAGAAGCTTCACCTGAAATCCATTATTCATGAACTTCTTTGGTTCTTACAAGGAGACACTAATGTGAAATACCTTCAGGACAATGGCGTGAGAATCTGGAATGAATGGGCTGACGAGAATGGCGACCTTGGACATGTTTATGGTTATCAATGGCGTTCGTGGCCTGATTATAACGGTGGACATATTGACCAGATAAAGGAAATTGTGGAAACAATAAAGCATAATCCGGATTCAAGACGTATGCTTGTAAGTGCGTGGAATGTAGCAGATATTAATAATATGAAACTTCCTCCCTGCCACATTTTATTCCAGTTTTATGTAGCCGATGGACGATTGAGTCTGCAACTTTATCAACGCAGTGCCGATATTTTCCTTGGAGTTCCCTTCAATATTGCTTCTTACGCTTTATTACTTCAGATGATGGCACAAGTCACCGGACTTAAAGCCGGAGATTTTGTTCATACACTTGGAGATGCTCATATCTATTTAAATCATCTTGAACAAGTTAAGCTTCAACTTTCAAGAGAGCCACGTCCACTTCCTACGATGAAAATCAATCCGGACGTAAAAGATATATTCAGTTTCAAGTTTGAAGATTTTGAATTGGTAGATTACAATCCCCATCCTCACATTAAAGGTGAAGTTTCTGTATAAAAACAAACAATATGAGTAAAGTATCCATCATCGTTGCAGTGTCACAGAATAATGCAATAGGAAAAGAAAATAAACTTCTTTACTGGCTGCCCAATGATCTGAAGCGTTTCAAAGCTCTGACCACAGGACATACTGTGATTATGGGCAGAAATACTTTTGAGTCTTTACCCAAAGGAGCTTTGCCAAACAGGCGAAATCTGGTACTTTCTACCAATCCTAATGCGGAATTTCCCGGAGCTGAGAAATTTTCCTCTTTGGAAGAAGCCCTTGGTACATGTAAAAATGAAGAAGAAGTCTTTATTATGGGAGGAGACAGCGTTTACAGACAAGCAATGCCTGTTGCAGATGCAATTTATCTGACCTTAATTGAAGACGTGACTAAAGACGCAGATGCGTTTTTCCCTGAGATAAAAGAAGAAGAATGGAAAGAAACGGGTAGAGAAGCCCATCCCGTAGATGAAAAGCACCACTACCCATATATTTTCATTGATTACGAAAGACGTTGAATTCTTTAATCCTCGGTTTCAATATCAAGGATTGGCATCTGACGTTTAATTGCTTCGTGGAAAGAGATTAGTGTCTCTGTACGTGCCAAGCCTAGTGGTTGAAGCTTATCATGAATCACGCTTAACAAATGACTATTGTTCTTTGCATAGATTTTAATAAACATATCATATTGCCCAGTTGTAAAATGACATTCCACTACCTCCTGAATATTCTCCAAGGCTCTCATTACATCGTCAAAGCTAGAAGGATCTTTTAAATAAAGTCCTATGTAAGCACAAGTTTCATAGCCAATCTTCTCAGGATCAATAACATACTCTGATCCTTTCAATATGCCTAAATTGGTTAGTTTTTGTATACGCTGATGAATAGCCGCTCCAGAAACATTACATGCACGAGCCACTTCCAGGAAAGGAATTCTGGCATTATCTGCTATAAGTCTAAGTATTTCCTTATCCAAACGGTCTAATTGATGATATCCCATACTTTTAATCTGATTATTTTTGCAAAGTTACGTATTTTTTTTGCACTAAAATACACAATCTATTACTTTAATTCTTAAAAAAACAATAAATAGATACATCTAAACACGCTTCAATGAATATATTGCAATAATTCTTCAAAAAAATAAATTAACTTTGCAGGAAATATATATTTATATGAAAAAGAATATCCTGCTATTAATATTTTGTTGCTTCTTGTGCCTTAATTCAGAAGCACAATCTTTTAATGACTATTTCACAGATAAAACACTCCGCGTTGATTATATTTTCTCGGGAACAGCCGCTAAGCAATATGTATCTGTAGAAGCTTTATCGCAACTGCCTGCATGGGCAGGAAGACGCCACCACCTGTCTGAATTACCTCTTGACGGCAACGGACAGATTACTGTAAATGATTTAAAATCGGGCACTTGCATTTATAAGACCTCTTTCAGCACCCTTTTTCAGGAATGGTTGGACACTGATGAAGCCAAAAGCGTTTCCCGCGGATTTGAAAATACTTATCTCCTTCCATATCCTAAACAGCCAGTAGAAATCACCGTCTCTTTCAGAGATAAAAAAGGTAACTATAACACGATGCTGAAACATGTTGTAAAACCGGATGATATACTAATAAGAAAACAGGAAGGCAAGCACATAACTCCTTACACATATCTGCAAAAAGGTGGAAGTTCTGAAGATTGTATTGACGTAGCCATTCTGGCAGAAGGTTATACTAAAGATGAAATGAACCTGTTTATCAAAGATGCCAAAATTGCTTGTGAAGCATTGTTCAGCCATGAACCGTTCAAATCAATGAAAGACAGGTTTAACATTGTGGCCGTTGAGAGTCCTTCACAGGATAGCGGTGTAAGTTCACCGAAAAAAGGAATATGGAACAGCACAGCTTTTAGCTCACATTTTGACAGTTTTTATTCTGATAGATATCTTACCAGCAGCAACTTGATAGATATTCACAATTCACTGATAGGGATTCCTTACGAACATATTATTATTCTGGCAAATACTGAACAGTATGGCGGTGGAGGTATATATAATTCCTTTACTCTGACTACTGCTCATCATGAGCATTTCCGCCCGGTTGTGGTACATGAGTTTGGGCATAGTTTTGCCGGCCTGGGTGATGAATATTATTACGAAGAAGATCTTTTCAACAATGTATATCCACTCAATGTAGAGCCATGGGAACCCAACATTACCACACGCGTTAATTTCCCTGCAAAATGGGAAGACATGGTAAAGGATGGAACAGCCAAACTCATTGAGGGAGGTGGCTATTCTTTCAAAGGAATATATCGTGGTGCACAAGATTGTCGTATGAAAACAAATACCTGCCCGGGATTCTGTCCTGTTTGCCAGAGAGCCATCAAAAGGCTTATTGATTTCTATACTAAGCCTTAAACTATTATCTCACATGATCTCCATTCAACGTATCCATACAACAGACAAGGATAATTATCGTTTTGCAGAAAGACTTCTCACCACCGCTTTTCCAAAGGAAGAGCGACGGGAACTTTCTCTGCAACGTGAATACACTGACCATAATAGACATTTCCACAATAATATACTACTGGCAAATGAAGAACCTATAGGATTTATTTCTTACTGGGACTTTGACAAGTTTCTTTATGTGGAGCATTTTGCGATTGATAAAACAAAGAGAAATGGCGGATACGGAAAGCTGGTTCTTAGTGCATTGAAGGAAAAGCTAGGCCGTCCCATTGTTTTGGAAGTTGAGCTTCCTGAAAACGAAACAAGTAAACGCCGCATTTGTTTTTACCAGCGCCATGGCTTCCAATTATGGGAAGAAAAATATCAGCAGCCTCCTTATCGTGAGGGTGATAGTTACCTGCCCATGCTACTGATGGCACAAGGTGAACTAAACAGCGAGACTACTTTTGATGAGGTAAAAGTAACCTTATACAAAAAGGTATATGGGGTAGAAAACTAAAACGAATGATTATTCAGGACGAGCAGAATAGATAATGTTCAGCACATTTGCTCTGCGCAAGGCCTGCTTCACATCCGAAACGAGTCCCATTGGAGTATCTTTGTCAATCTTCAGCATCACTGTCATCAAAGAATATTCATTGGGTTTGAGCAATTCCTTTTTCTTTTCCATATAAGCCTCTACTCCGGCAACCGTCACCACTTGATTATTCAACTGAATACGATATGAAGTTACGGCTTTATGGGCAGATTTACCAATATATATTGTAGTAATAATTGCATTCTTCTTCATTGCCGACAATTCCGTAGCCTGCGGAGCAACAACCGATCCCACTTGTACTTTATCTTTCCGAAGATTGGTTAACATCACAAAAAAGAAAAGTAAAAGAAGAAAGATTGTAGGCAAAGCTATTGCATTCAATCTTGGAATTTCCAGCTTTTCACGGGTTTCAAATCTTCTTTTCATTTAGTACCTCCTTTGCTTGATAGAGGCTCCGCCTCTGAAATACGTATCGGATAGCAAGCGGAAATAGCTTTTTGCTTGTCAGCAGAGAGATTTGCATACTTCACTTTCCATTTCTTTTGGGCCAACTCGTCACGAAGTTCGTTATAAGCACCCATCAGCTCGTTTTGCACATCAATATAAGCCTGATAAGTTGTTTTTCTTCCACATTGCACAGAAATTATATGCTTTGTTGTAACATACATTTTACCCAGCAGAGGGATTTTCTTTATCTCTTTTTCCGGAAGCTCTTTGTTATTTTTAGGGTTCGCAATAAATGCTTTGGCCAGATCTCTAAGTTCTCCAATGCCCACTACACGGTTTCCACATAACAGTTCGTCAGTATCTGTGAGGCAAACATTGAGAACATTACGAGGCTGCACCATTTCCGGAGCATATTTTCCAATAGCCGGCGGAAGGCGTCTTTGCAATCCCATATCTACATTTACAGAAGAGATCACAATAAAGAATATGAGCAGCAGAAAGACTACGCTTATAGCCCAGTTTGCATCAATTTCCGTAATTCTCCGTTGGAATCTCCTCATCATTATCTCACTTTCCTGGCAATATAAAAACCAATAATTAAAAGAACAGCACCACCAATGAGAATATAAGTGCTATAAAGAAGCATATCAGTGACCCTTAACCAGCAAGGAGTATTGTAAGTTCCACTATAGCCCTGTATAGAAAGAACATTTCCACTGCCACACAGCCAGCAAAATAGCATTACAAAAGCCAGAATAAAAAGACCTAGAACTGAACGCACAGCCTCTTTTGGGGAACGGCGGAAGTGTTCTATCCATCTTATTAACAGTGCAAGAAGAGCTACAGAGAAAGCCGCACCCAGTATGGAAACAAGCGTATAAATAAGCAATTCTGTGTAAATCGGAATTGCAACGCCTGTAGCCGAAGTTACTTTGCCGCCAAAGAAGAAAAGTCCGCCTGTAACTACACAAACAATTAAAAGCAGAAAGAGTATGTATTTAGAGTACTTAGCCGATTTCATTTCTTTGCCCTTTCTTTACTGTCTATATTTCAGATTATACTTAATCACAAAATCATTCAGAGAATTCGTTGTTTCTTCCATTTCATGAGTCAGAGATTCAATCTTGGCAAGAATGTAGTTATAGAATATTTGCAGAATAACAGCCGAAATAAGGCCAAAAACAGTAGTAAGCAGTGCCACTTTCATTCCTCCTGCAATAATAGCCGGAGAGATGTTGCCTTCCAACTGTACACTATCAAATGCCTGAACCATTCCAACCACGGTTCCCAGAAATCCCAGAGCCGGAGCTATTTTGATAAAAAGGGAAATCCAGGAACAACTCTTTTCCATCAGTCCCAATTGTACGCCCCCGCTGGTAGTTATTGCTTTTTCCACCGCATCAGTTCCCTGTTCTATTCGCATCAATCCGTCGTAACAAATAGAGGCTACGGGGCCGCGGGTATTGCGGCAAATTTCTTTTGCAGCATCCACATTCCCTTTTTCAAGAGCCAGTTCCACATCTTCGAGTAAACGTTGAGTATTAATTTCCGAAAGATTGAGATAAATAATCCGTTCAATACAGAATGAAAGACCCAGGACTAAGGAAAATGCTACCAATCCCATATAGAAAGGATTTCCTTCCACAAATTTTTCTTTCAGTTTTACGCTGACAGTCTCCTTTGGAGTTGCAGTAGTTCCGTCAGTAGCAGTAGCCGTATCACCTTGATTAGCAGTAGTCCCCTGCTGATCTGCAGACACTCCATCTTGCGCATAAATTGTTTGTGTTCCGCCAAAGATCATGATTCCTGTAACAGCAAGCGCCATCAATATTCTTTTCATCGCATCGTTCAATTTGATTAATTTCATAAGTTAAAGTTCAAAAATACATTATCTTTTTGGATTAAACAAAGAAGACTCCTATTTATTAAACACATTTAAGAGGACAAACAGCAATACTTAACCGATACTAAAGCATTAATTGTATCTTTACACTAGAGATATTGCATGTTTTTACAGGATATATTATAATTAGGGTCATGAGGATAATATAGTGAGGTCACGACGCTAACATATCAAGGTCGTGAGGCTAATAATGTAGACTCACGACCATAATATTAATCTTCAAGCAAAGAATGGTTAATTATTCGTGAACAAAATTGTAATTAGCGGGGTAATAATTGCTTAAACAGCTATTAATAGTTACTTGCAGAATCGAGGTAATCCATCTCTGCATCTGATAACATCAAGGATACGGCGGCAAATAAATCAGCCAACTGTGTTCCATTTGTGGCACTTGCTATTGGTGTTGTAACGTAATCTTTATGTAACAACCAGGCAATGGCAATCTGTGCCGGAGTTGACTGTTTTTCTTTTGCAAGCTTATCCTGTGCTTTTAGTATTGCATAACCTCTTTCATTCATATATTGCCTAATCCCCTCACCTCTTTGACTTTTAGTCAAATCTCCCATACATCTATATTTTCCGGTAAGGAATCCGCTAGCTAAAGAATAATAACATTGAACAGCCAAATCTTCTTCTTTTACCAGTGACAGGTACTCTTTCTCAAAACAAGCACGATCATAGAGATTATACAACGGTTGCAGACTGATATACGGAGAAAGGCCGTTTTCACGAGCAAATTTATTGGAAGCCTCAACCCGCGAAGCACATATATTGGATGCCCCTACATAACGCACTTTCCCCTCTTTAATAAGTTCATGAAAAGCAGTCATTGTTTCCTCAACAGAGGTATCCGGATCATCGGCATGTGATAAATAAAGATCTATATAATCTGTTTGCAGCCTCATCAGAGAATCTTCCACAGCCTGCTTCATGTATCTGGCAGAAAGTCCGCACCTCCCCTCACCCATATCAATACCCAACTTAGTAGCAATAACAATCTTATCTCTGTTACCGCGACTTTTCATCCAGTTACCAATAATTGTTTCAGATTCGCCACCCACATTGCCCGGCACCCAGATGGAATACATATCCGCAGTATCAATAAAGTTGAACCCGGCACCAATCCAGGCATCCAGAATATCAAAAGACTCCTGTTCATTGACGGTCCACCCAAAAATATTGCCTCCAAAAGAAATAGGCGAAACCACCAAATCTGATTTTCCGAATTTTCTGTTTTGCATCATAGTCTCCATCCTTTCTTTAATTACAAAAGCAACTGATTCACTTATTCTCTTAACTGATAAACAAATAAGTACAATAAACGATTTTATAAATTGCACTTTTTTAAAGAAAAAGAGTCAGATTGTGGAAAAACAGCCAGTGGCAGATAGGAGATAATAGTGGAAGATAAACAGGCAGTTATTTGGATCTGCCACTACCGGAAAGCCTTTTATCAGTGGGTTTCAGCAAATTTAGTAGCAGGTAGCAGATGATTTTGTGTTTTTCAAAACAAAAAGCTGAAGTTGTGCTCAAAATTATAAATAAGACTAACCAAGGCCATATCCTCAGGTTTAACTATTGGTTTAACTTTCAAGGAAATTTTATGCAAACTAACCTAAAAAGAGATCATAAAAAAAGCAGCTTCAATTACTTGAAACTGCTTTTTTATGCGGAGAAGGCGAGATTCGAACTCGCGAAACCCTTTAGAGGTTTACACGCTTTCCAGGCGTGCCTCTTCAACCACTCGAGCACTTCTCCGGTTGTGATTGCGAGCGCAAAGATAATTTATTTTTTGTTTTTACAACCCTATTCAGTCTGAAAAGTTTCTAATTAAATATCTTTAAAGCGTTTCTAGTGGTTATTTCAGCAACTTCTTCTGCCGAGCACTGATAAATAGCAGCCAATTTAAGAAGAGTATCTTTCACATTGGCACTTTCATTCCTTTTTCCCCGGTTAGGAGCCGGAGTAAGATAGGGCGAATCTGTCTCCAAAACTATTCTCTCTAAAGGAACACTTCTCAATACTTCGGGAAGAGTTGATTTCTTAAATGTCACTACTCCGTTGATGCCCAGATAAAACTCCTGAAATTGCAACAGTTTGTCGGCTTCTTCCTTTGTTCCTGTGAAACTGTGAAATATACCCTTCAGTTCTTTATCTTCATTCCTTTTCATTACCTGATAAACTTCATCAAAGGAATCACGGCTGTGGATAATTAATGGTAATTTATATTCTGCCGACCATTGTAGTTGTGTTTCAAAGGCTTCAAACTGTTCGCTGAGATAAGTACGATCCCAATACAAATCCATACCCACCTCCCCTATTGCAACAAAAGGATGAGACTGTTCAAGCATTTTCTTCATCACACTCAGTTCTTCCCTGAAATTGGTATTAACAGAAGTAGGATGAAGACCAATCATCGGAAAACAATAATCGGGATAACGGGCAACCGTATCCAGCAATGGCTGAATGGTTGAACAATCAATATTGGGCATATAAATGCGGCTTACACCAACAGCTTTGGCACGTTGTATTACAAGCGGTAGGTCTTCAGCAAATTCTTCCGCAAAAAGATGAGAATGTGTATCAATAAAATTCATTTAAATAGCTATTGAGGCTTATTTTCGCCTGTTCGATAATAATAAACTACGCCGTAGTCCTGGCATTGATTCAATCGTTCAATACCAGAGAGACTCTCAAAAGACTTCTCCACCTGATTCCATATATCCAATATAATACCATCAGCCTTCTCACGTAAAGAGGCAAGCATATCCAGACTTCTGGCAGTTTGCCATTGAAGATGTTTCTGCTGGTCATAACCATCTTTGAAAATTTCATAATGCACGCTAACTTTGGCAATGGTAGGATTATATATGGGAGTACCTCCTCGTCGGTTTCTCTCCTTCTCTCCTTTTATAATTTTACTTCCCCACTCAATAATAGAAGACTCATTGGTTAAATCGGGCACAGCATAATCTTTAGGATCCAGTCCATAAAGAGTTTTCTGTTCCTCCTTTATTTCTAAACGAGAAACTGCCAGGTTAAGCACCTGAATAAAATGAGAAACATAAATTCTAGCCGTCTTTACACTTGGCTGATATTTCTGACTGGAAGATATCTGATTATTAAAACACTGTTTATAGTAATCATGTGCCTGTTCAAAACGTGCCAGAAAGGTTTCAGCTTCATTCAGAGTTCTCATAGAAAAAGGCAGATCGTTATAATTATATAGCTCTCCTTTTTCAACCGCTTTCTTTAAAGCTCTGATTCGTGCTTGGTCTGTATTAGGTAATCGTCTGTAAGGCATATCTTGTAGATAAAAGGGTTCTTTTTACATTTCTCTGTACATTAAATGCTCAGCCACAGCTTTCAGTTCTCTTTTTGTTTCTTCAGCCACGCTCACCAAAGAAAGACTATTCAATCCTTTAGCATAATATTCTCTCATCTTACTTTCACAAACAAGCTTTACGCCTATCTGGTTATAAAGTGTAGTTACCGCTTCAATTTTCTCTTTCGGTTGAAAACTTTCTTTTTCCAGCCAACCCTGTAAAGCAATAGCTTGTTGTTTGTCGGCCTTCTCTAACGCTTTTATAAGCATATATGTCTTCTTGTTGCAAAGGATATCTCCACCAATATTCTTCCCAAAGACTTTTGGATCGCCATACACATCCAGAAGATCGTCCTTCAGCTGAAATGCAAGACCTATATTCACACCAAAGTCATAAAGATGCTGTGCATCTTCCACAGAAGCTCCTGCCAGTTGTGCTCCCATCTTTAAAGCAGCAGCCAGCAAAACAGACGTTTTTAAACGAATCATTTCCAGATATTCTTCCTCCTTCACGTCATTCCTACGTTCAAAATCCATGTCGAATTGCTGTCCATCACAAACTTCGAGTGCAGCCTGTGTAAAAGTATCAAGTACATTCTTTAAAGAAGAGGAAGGACACTCTGCAACATAACGATAAGCCAGAATTAACATAGCATCACCGGAAAGAATTGCTGTGTTATCATCCCACACCTTATGCACGGTAGGCTTATTTCTCCGCATATCCGCCTTATCCATAAGGTCATCGTGAAGCAAAGTAAAGTTATGATAGATTTCCAGACCAACAGCCGGAGATAGTATTTCTTTCACATTTTCCTTATATAGATTATAAGCCATCAGCATTAAAACCGGACGGATGCGTTTTCCTCCTAGAGAAAGGACATATTCTACCGGATCATAAAGACTCTTTGGAGCATGTGAATATGATAATTCTGAGATATATTGATTAACTATTTCAAGTGTTTTTGTCGATGTATTCATTCTTTTTCAGGTTCAAGGAGATTGGTCCTTATTAATATTTTAATTTGAAGGAGACTGGTATTGTATAAGTGGCTCTCACAGTCCTTCCCCCTTGCATTCCGGGTCGCCATCTTGGCATAGAAGAAATAACGCGAATAGCTTCTTTATCTAATACAGGGCATACGCTGCGTAAAACAACCGGATCACTGACTGATCCGTCACGGTTTATAGCAAACTGAACGATAACACGTCCCTGAATTCCACTTTCCTGTGCTGCCACAGGATAGTTTACCTTTCTTCTTAAATACTCTAGCAATGCAGCCTCACCACCAGGAAATTCCGGCTGATATTCTGTTAATTGTGCACTTTCTTCTTTTTCGGGTTCTTCTTGTTGTGTATACTGAATAGTATAATGACTGGTAACAATAATAGTTTTGGGTTCCTCTGTTGCATAAGAGTTATCCATTTCTTCGACCTGCTGTGCATAATTATTTGTTGAAGGCAAAGGCAGTCGAGTTTCTTCCAGTTTAGAGAGCAAAGGTACGCGTCTTTCCTCTTGAACAGTAATAGGAACCATTTCCTCTTCAACAGCCACATTAGCAGTTCTATTATCGACACTTAGTTTAGGTATATTCACCTGAAATGCCGCAAAAAGAAGAATAAGTGCTATAGTAAACCCTATCAGCAGTCCAATAGGCCTCTTCCTTTCTAAATCTAATTTAGGCATTTTCTTTATTTCCATACCAATGTTTCCTGTTTACAAACTTCTCAGTCTGGCAAAAATAGCATTTATTTTTAAGATTCATATTCCACAATCTATACTTTTTGCCTAAACAGTATACCTTTTTATTTTTTTTATCCTTCCCACACCCTAAAACATTTGTTTTCACGTTATTAAAAATAAAACAAAATCTCAATTCCTAATATTCACGGGAATTTAACTCCCCGATTCTTAAAAATGATGTATATTTGGCAGCAATTTAGAACCATTTAATGAAACAGCTTCTTCTTACTATACTATCCTTTTTTTTGTCTTTAGCCATACAGGCTCAAAGTGGAGGAAGCGTGTTTAAGTTTTTAGAATTGCCTTTTTCTTCACATGCTTCAGCATTGGGAGGAGATAACGTTTCTATTATTGAAGACGATATTACAATGGCAGTGCATAACCCGGCATTGCTTTCTTGTGTTACAGATAAAACTCTGAACCTGAACTATATGAGTTACATTGATGGTGTAGGCGTAGGGAGTGCAGCTTTCTCACGTACACTGGGTGAACGTTCAACCTGGGCTGTCGCTGCACAATACGTAAATTACGGGAACTTTAAAGAGACAAATGCAGAAGATGTTGAACTGGGCACTTTTTCGGCAAAGGATATGGCTTTTACAGGAATCTACTCTTATGATTTATCAGATTACTGGAGTGGAGGTCTATCAACAAAAATGATTTACTCTACTTATGAAAAGTATTCATCTTTTGCCATTGGCGTAGACTTGGGACTAAATTATTATAATGAAAATTCTGGTTACTCAGCTTCTATTGTGGCAAGAAATCTTGGTGGACAAATAAAGGCTTTTGATGAAGTGCGCGAGAATCTACCATTCGACTTATTGGTAGGAATAAGCAAGCAGCTTGCTCATGCGCCTTTCCGTCTATCTGTAACAATGCATAACCTGACCAACTGGGATTCTTCATCCAGCTCTTCAGATGCTGAAAAGAAAGATAAATTTAGCAAAGTACTCCTTAACCATTTTATCCTGGGACTGGACTTCCTTCCAACCAAAACAACTTATATATCTTTAGGGTACAATTGTAAACGGGCAAGTGACATGAAAATAGACCAAGTTAGTGGATGGTCGGGGATGGCTTTAGGAGCCGGGATTCAGATAAAACGATTGAAGATTGGTACCTCTTATGCTAAATTTCACCCTTCAAGTTCTTCACTTCTATTCAATTTCGCAATGACATTATAAAAACAGATAATAACAAATGAAAAAAATTACAATAGCAATTGACGGTTTTTCCTCATGCGGAAAAAGTACAATGGCAAAAGACCTGGCTAGAGAGATAGGATATATTTATATTGATAGTGGCGCTATGTACCGCGCTGTTACTCTTTACTGCATTAAAAACGGATTATTTTCAGGAGATGAAATAAATGCCTCCGAGCTGGAACGTCGTATCAAGGATATTCACGTTACCTTCCGATTAGATGAAAAAACACAATTACCCAGAACTTATCTGAATGGTGAGGATGTAGAAGAACAGATCCGCACAATGGAAGTTTCTTCAAAAGTTAGCCCTGTAAGTACTATTGGCTTTGTACGTTCAGCATTAGTAGCATTACAACAGGAAATGGGAAAAGAAAAAGGAATTGTGATGGACGGACGTGACATTGGAACAACAGTTTTTCCTGAAGCTGAGTTAAAGATATATGTAACAGCCTCAGCACAAATTCGTGCGTTGCGCCGTTATGATGAATTACAGGCAAAAGGACAAAGCGTAAATTTTGAAGAGATTCTGAATAACGTAAAGGAACGCGATTACATAGATCAGAATAGAGAAGTAAGTCCTTTGAAAAGAGCATCGGATGCCATCTTACTTGACAATAGTCTGCTAACCATTGATGAACAAAAAGAATGGTTACTTAAGCAATTTGAAAAAGCTGTTCAAAAATCATAAAGATATGATCAAGGTAGAAATTGATAAAGGTTCCGGATTCTGCTTTGGGGTAGTTACTGCAATCAAAAAAGCGGAAGAGGAATTGGCAAAAGGAGAAACGCTCTATTGCCTGGGTGACATTGTGCACAACAGCAAGGAGGTGGAGCGACTTAAGGAAATGGGGCTGATTACCATCAACCATGACGAATTTAAAGAACTCCATAATGCAAAAGTTCTATTAAGAGCTCATGGTGAGCCACCTGAAACTTATGCCATTGCCAAGGAAAACAATATTGAGATTATTGATGCAACTTGTCCCGTTGTACTAAAACTGCAACAGAGAATCAAACAGCAATACAGTATACAGGAAAACAAGGACAAACAAATTGTAATCTATGGAAAGAACGGTCATGCAGAGGTATTAGGTCTTGTGGGACAGACTGTAGGTGAAGCTATTGTGATAGAAAAGCTGGAAGAAGTCAAGAAGTTAGATTTCAACAAAAATATTCATCTTTATTCTCAAACCACTAAATCTCTGGATGAGTTTCAGAAAATTGTGGAATATATAAAGGAACACATTTCACCTAAAGCCACATTTGAGTTCTATGATTCTATTTGCAGACAAGTAGCAAACCGCATGCCACATATACAAACTTTTGCTGCTTCACATGATCTGATATTTTTTGTTAGCGGAAAGAAAAGTTCTAACGGGAAAGTCCTGTTCAACGAATGCTGCAAAGTTAATCCTAATTCATATCTTATCGATAGCTCAAACGAAATTGATCCGGAGTTATTACAAGGAGTAAATTCAATAGGAATCTGTGGAGCAACATCTACGCCAAAATGGTTAATGGAAGAGGTACAAACTTATATTAACAAGATTATACACAACACGTAGATTTTCTTTATATTTTTGTTTATCTGCTTAATTTATAAGATACTATATTTAGAATAATTAAAGAGAAAGGGAACTTATTAATCATTGTTTTTTTTAACTTTGCAGTGACATTTTAAAATAAAATAGGTATGGGTACAGTTAAATGTATTGGAATTTTAACTTCCGGAGGTGATGCTCCTGGTATGAATGCGGCAATTCGTGCAGTAACCCGCGCTGCCATTTACAATGGACTACAGGTTAAAGGAATCTTCCGCGGTTACAAAGGTTTAATAACAGGTGAAATTCAAGAGTTCAAGAGCCAGAACGTCAGCAATATTATTCAATTAGGTGGAACAATTCTTAAAACAGCCCGCTGTAAGGAGTTCATGACACCTGAAGGAAGAAAGATTGCTCATGAAACAATGGTAAAAGAAGGTATTGACGCTTTAGTTGTAATAGGTGGAGATGGTTCTTTGACCGGTGCACGTATATTTGCTCAGGAGTTTGATGTACCATGTATCGGACTTCCCGGAACTATTGATAATGATTTATTTGGAACAGATACTACAATCGGTTACGACACCGCTTTAAATACAATTCTTGAAGCTGTTGATAAAATCAGGGATACAGCAACTTCTCATGAAAGACTATTCTTCGTTGAAGTAATGGGACGTGATGCAGGATTTCTTGCATTGAACGGTGCTATTGCATCCGGAGCTGAGGCTGCGATTATCCCGGAATTCAGCACAGAGGTTGACCAATTGGAAGAATTCATCAAAAGTGGTTATCGCAAATCTAAAAACAGTAGCATAGTTATTGTTGCAGAGAGTGAAATTACCGGAGGAGCAATGCATTATGCCGAACGTGTAAAAAATGAATATCCTCAATATGACGTTAGAGTAACTATATTGGGACACTTACAACGTGGAGGAAGCCCAACGGCACACGACCGTATCTTAGCTAGCCGCCTGGGAGCAGCAAGTATAGATGCAATTCTTGAAGGACAAAGAAATGTGATGATTGGTATTGAAAACGATGAAATTGTATATGTACCCTTCACAAAAGCAATTAAAAATGATAAACCTATTAATAAAGAACTAGTAAACGTACTTCGTACGCTCTCCATCTAATTCTGACTTTAATAGAATATCCCTATAACAAAGGGTCATCTTTCGCAATGAAAGATGACCCTTTAGTTTATTATAGTCTCTTGATTTATTATTTCTTCAGTTCTACAAAATAGGCATCCAGAAGTTTTTTAGCGGCTACAAATGAGGTAAGATCAGCATTCAGAACCTGACGTTCTTTTTCTTCGAGCATTCCCTTTATCACGGGATTATGATAGAAGCTATCCCGCAAATACTCATTAATTGACTCGTACATCCAATATTTAGATTGCTCATTGCGGCGATGATAAAAATATCCATTGTCTATCACGAAATCTATATATTCATAAACCATGTCCCATATTTCTTTCACGCCAATATCATAGAAACCTGAGTAGGTAAGTACCTTTGGAGTCCATCCGGAATCTGCTGGCGGGAAAAGATGAAGCGCATTGCGGAACTGAGTCTGGGCAAGCTTTGCTTTATCAATATTATTCCCGTCGGCCTTGTTAATAACAATTCCGTCGGCCATTTCCATAATGCCTCTTTTTATGCCCTGAAGTTCATCGCCGGTTCCGGCCAACTGAATCAAAAGAAAGAAGTCGACCATTGAATGAACAGCAGTTTCACTCTGTCCTACCCCAACTGTTTCAACAAATATCTTATCAAATCCGGCCGCTTCACAAAGGATTATTGTTTCCCGGGTTTTCCTTGCCACACCACCAAGCGAACCTGCCGCAGGACTAGGGCGTATAAATGAATCGGGATGTATAGATAATCGTTCCATACGAGTTTTATCTCCCAAGATACTCCCTTTTGAACGTTCGCTGCTAGGATCAATTGCAAGAACAGCCAGTTTTCCACCTTTCTGAAGTACGTGCAGACCAAACACATCTATTGATGTGCTTTTCCCGGCACCAGGCACACCACTGATACCAACGCGAATAGAATTACCAGAATAGGGCAAACATTTTTCTATTACCTCCTGAGCAATAGCCTGATGTTCGTGTCTGACACTCTCCACCAAGGTAACAGCCTGACTAAGAATTGTAACGTCACCTTTTACAATACCTTCCACATATTCACCAACCGACAGTCTCCGTTTCTTGGGTATACGGCGCAACTTCAGATAAGGATTAACAGAAGAAGGCTGTTCAATTCCTTTATTGACAGTCAATCCTTTGTACTCTTCGTTATTCTCAGGATGTTTCATTTTTAGTCTATTCTTTTATTTTCACCTTCAGATTAATCATCACCAAAGGATTAACAGGATCATTGGTAATCATCAGAATCTTCTTCTCACCTTTGGTTTTCTTCAGCCACTTACCGCTTATATCCACAACTAATTTGGTTGTTTGTCCGGGTTGAATAAACTTCTTACCCAAGCTAACGCCCACTGCTGAGTTAAACACTTGAAGCTTCTTTATTTCAAGACGCGTTATACCCGTATTCGATATTATAATTGTATGCGATGTTTTTCCATTCAAAGGAATTTCTCCCATATCCAAATCAGTAGATGACAGTTTAATCTTTGGAGCATGATTTTTCTGAAGTGTTGTCATTCTCGAGAATCCGGGAAGTAAGATGGCTGATATATCAATCTCATTATCCGGACTCACTTTATCTCCTGAATAACGGGCCAGATAAACAGGTGCTTGCGTCAGTCCAAGATCTTTCAGCAACTTAGTATCCAGCGTCAGGGTAATTTTACCTTTCCGCCCTCTATTCAATATCTGTGGTTTAGCCTCAGCTTTTAAGTAAGGAGGTAAATGCATTAAGGTTACATCTAATGGTTTATCGGATGTATTTGCCAACTGAATTTCCGCAGTAGGCATATCTCCACTATTTGCCGGAGGGAACTCAATGTATTTTTTATCCAAACGAATGGCTCCAATCTCGTAAACCAAATCTTTTTTATAGTTTGTAACTCCAATAGCAACTTCACCTTTAATACCAATATATTTCACATGGTTAGTTGCATTGCTATATATATTAATCGACTTATAAAAACGTCCCATCGCCTTGGCATCAAAAGTAGAACGAACATAGCCGGTATCACCAGGGGCTATCGGTTTTTTAGTCCATTCTGTAGCTGTACATGCACAAGAAGCTGTAACTTCGGATATTACTAACGGTTGGTTACCCGTATTGGTAATTACAAATTCTTTTGTCACCGGTTTATTTCTTGGTATAATTCCAAAATCATAAACATCTTCATTAGTCGATATTCGTGCCTGAGACCATGCTGTAAGTGAAAGAGAAAACAGACCACAAATGAGCAAAAGGGAACGTTTCATGTATATTTCTTTATTTATATTCATACTTTTGCTGACAAATTTAAGTTATTTCTTTCACTTACAAGAATTCAATTTGCTAAAAAACATTTCAATTACTCTACAACTACACGTTCCGATGAAGAATGAGAGGCAAACTCAGGTGCGTAAGCCGACTGCAAAGTGGCTATGCCTGATGAATAATTTCCTATTCTCGTTACAAAGAATGAATGTTCCAGCACATAAGTTCCTTTAACCAGCGAATCAAAGAAAAAGTTTGTGGAAGCATCTTTCACAGCCACATAATAACCCGTTCCTGCTCCCCATCGGTAACCGGAAAGCGATTCGAGAGGCTCGAAACAAGCAGCGCGCTGATCTTTCAACTGAACAAAGTCCATATCACGATCCACCTTTATGATAATACGTGAAACTACCTTATCGCCAACTTTTAGTTTTGCATTCGTTTTCAACGGTTGCAGTTCTTTCACCCCATTCACCAAACGTTCCACATATAATGTTTTAGAAACATTCAGCTCTTTGCCTTGTTGTTTCACCCTA